>ENA-ORTY01000644-ORTY01000644.1-human-gut-metagenome-genome-assembly--contig:-NODE-644-length-44906-cov-4.256271_pt1 | contig 44906 bp, 37 predicted proteins | sample MGYA00241917_ERZ509198 | MGnify/ENA primary metagenome ERZ509198 (study PRJEB26280, sample SAMEA2338857) | human gut metagenome | biome: human gut; feature: human-associated habitat; material: faeces...
GCGGTCACAGACCTTGCCTTTATAGCGGATCTTTTTGTACTTTCCACAGTGGCACTCCCAGTCCTTCGTCGGTCCAAAAATGCGCTCGCAGTACAGGCCGTCCCGTTCGGGTTTGATGGTACGGTAGTTGATGGTCTCCGGCTTTTTGACTTCACCGTGGGACCACTCCCGGATCATTTCCGGGGACGCCAGTCCGATTTGAATGGATTCAAACTGCTGATAAGCCATAGGTTATTCCTCCTCTCCGTCGTCTTCATCGTCCATGCCGAACTCTTCTTCCGGCACGTCCTCGATGAAGTAACCACTGGATTCGATCTCCTCGTCGGAGGTGGTGTATTCTTCTCTGAAGCTGGGGACCAGATCTTCATCGTCCTCGTCGTCCTTCAGCTCAATCTCCACGCCGTCTTTATCCAGCACGCGCACATCCAGGCACAGAGCCTGCAGTTCCTTGACCAAGACCTTGAAGGACTCGGGCACGCCGGGGGCGGGAATGTTGTGGCCCTTGACAATGGCCTCGTACGCCCGGACACGGCCGGTGGTATCGTCGGACTTCACCGTCAGGATTTCCTGCAGCGTGTAAGCCGCACCGTAAGCCTCCAGGGCCCAAACTTCCATTTCGCCGAAACGCTGACCGCCGAACTGTGCCTTGCCGCCCAGAGGCTGCTGGGTGACCAGGGAGTAGGGGCCTGTGGAACGGGCATGGATCTTATCGTCGACCAGATGGTGCAGTTTCAAGAAGTACACCCAGCCGACCGTGACATCGTTATCAAACTTTTCGCCGGTACGGCCATCGTACAGCACGCTCTTGCCGTCTTCACGCAGGCCTGCATCCACCAGAGTCTGACGAATGGTTGCCTCGTTTGCGCCGTTGAAGATGGGGGTAGCCACTTTCCAGCCCAGTGCATGTGCAGCATAACCCAGATGCACTTCCAGCACCTGACCGATATTCATACGGGAAGGCACGCCCAGGGGGTTCAGAACGATATCCAGAGGAGTACCATCAGGCAGATAAGGCATATCCTCGCGGGGCAGAATCCGGGACACGACACCCTTGTTGCCGTGACGGCCGGCCATTTTATCGCCCACGGAGATTTTACGTTTCTGTGCAATGTAGACACGGACCACCTGATTGACGCCGGGGCCCATCTCATCGCCGTTTTCACGGGTGAACACTTTCACATCCACCACGATACCGGCCTCACCATGAGGCACTTTCAGAGAGGTATCCCGGACTTCCCGTGCTTTCTCGCCGAAAATGGCGCGGAGCAGGCGCTCCTCGGGGGTCAGATCAGTTTCACCCTTGGGGGTGACCTTACCGACCAGAATATCACCGGAACGGACTTCGGCGCCGATGGAGATGATGCCGCGCTCGTCCAGATATTTCAGTGCGTCGTCGCCCACGCCGGGGATATCCCGGGTGATCTCCTCGGGTCCCAGCTTGGTATCCCGGGACGCACATTCGTATTCTTCAATATGAATGGAAGTGAACACATCGTCCATGACCATGCGCTCGCTCAGCAGCACAGCGTCCTCGTAGTTATAACCTTCCCAGGTCATAAATCCGACCAGGATGTTCTTACCCAGAGCCAGCTCGCCGTTATCGGTAGACATACCGTCGGCGATCACATCGCCCTTCTGCACCCGGTCGCCCACATTCACGATGGGACGCTGGTTGATGCAGGTGGACTGGTTGCTGCGGATGAACTTGATCAGTTCATGGGTCACTTCGCCCTTTGTATCGTAACGGACGGTGATCTCGGTGCCGGAGACGCGCTCCACGAAACCATCATCCTCTGCCAGGACCACCACATTGGAGTCCACAGCGATTTTATGCTCGATGCCGGTAGCCACGATGGGAGCCTCCGTCACCAGCAGGGGCACTGCCTGACGCTGCATGTTAGCGCCCATCAGAGCACGGTTTGCGTCGTCGTTTTCCAGGAAGGGGATCATGGAAGTTGCCACGGAGTTCATCATCCGGGGAGAAACGTCCACATAGTCCACCAGTTCCCGATCCACGTCCACGATCTCGTCTCTGTGGCGGCAGGTAACACGCTGGTTGACCAGGAATCCGTTCTCATCCACCGGCTCAGAAGCCTGTGCAACAATGTAATCGTCTTCCACATCAGCGGTCATGTATTCCACTTCATTCGTGACAAAGCAGCCCATGGTTCCGTCGGGCATGGGGCGGTGCTCCACCTTCCGGTAAGGAGCCGTCAGGAATCCGTACTCGTTGACCTTTGCAAAAGCTGCCAGGTAGGAAATCAGACCGATGTTGGGACCTTCGGGGGTCTCAATGGGGCACATACGGCCGTAGTGGCTGTAGTGAACGTCACGCACGTCGAAGGACGCACGCTCACGGGACAGACCGCCAGGACCCAGAGCAGACATACGGCGCTTATGGGTCACTTCGGACAGGGGGTTGGTCTGGTCCATGAACTGAGACAGGGGGCTGGAGCCGAAGAACTCCTTGATTGCCGCCGTCACAGGACGGATGTTAATCAGGGACTGAGGCGTAACAATGTCCATATCCTGCAGCGTCATCCGCTCCCGAATCACACGCTCCATCCGGGCAAAGCCGATACGGAACTGGTTCTGGAGCAGTTCACCAACGCTGCGCACCCGGCGGTTGCCCAGGTGGTCAATGTCGTCCTGGTAACCCACGCCGTGGGCCAGGTTGCACAGGAAGTTGACACTGGCGAACACATCGTCCACCACAATATGTTTGGGAATCAGGATATCCAGGTTCTCCCGGATGGCCCGTTTCAGTGCATCGCCCTCATACTGGTTGACCAGCTGACGCATCACGATGCCGCGGACACGCTCTTTGATGCCCAGTTTCTGCAGCTCTTCCTCGCTGTAATCCACGAACAGGCGGATGTCCACCATGCCGTTGGTGAAGATGCGGACAGTGGCGCCATCGGCAGCCTCCACCACAGCCTCCGTCACGCCCATGGCCTCGATTTCCTCAGCACGGGCACGATTCAGGGTCTCCCCTGCCTCTGCCACGATCTCGCCGGTGAAGGGGTCAGCGATCGGCATGACCAGCTTATGTCCCGCCAGCCGGGGAGCCAGAGCCAGTTTCTTGTTGAATTTATAGCGGCCCACATGGGACAGCTCATACCGCCGGCGGTCAAAGAACAGACCTTCCAGCAGTGCCTCGGAGGAATCCACCGTGGGGGGATCGCCGGGACGCAGTTTCCGATAAATCTCCAGCAGTGCATCTTCCCGGGTCTTAATGGTATCCTTATCCAGGGTGTTGGCAATCAGCTCATCCTGCATAAAGACCTCGTTCAGCTGCTCATCCGTGGTCGCACCCAGTTCCGGGCTGGGCAGGCAGGTCAGCCAGGTCTCATATCTGGCCGGGTCAAACTTGCCCATGGCCTTCAGCAGCAGGGTGACAGGGATTTTCCGGTTCTTATCGATGCGGACATAGAAGATGTTGTTGGCATCGGTCTCGAACTCCAGCCATGCGCCGTGGTAAGGGATCAGCGTGGCGCCGTAGGTGGCCGTCTGGGTCTTATCCAGGCGCTTATCAAAATAGGCACCGGGGCTTCTGACGACCTGGGAGACAATGACACGCTCTGCGCCATTGATGATGAAGGTTCCGCTGTCCGTCATCAGCGGGAAGTCGCCCATAAAGATCTCCTGCTGTTTCAGCTCGCCCGTCTCTTTATTATGCAGACGGACATTGACCTTCAGGGGCGCGGCATAGGTGGCATCGCGCGCTTTGCACTCTGCTTCGCTGTACTTGGGCTTCTCGTCCATGGAATAGTCCACAAAGCTCAGTTCCAGGTTTCCGGAATAGTCGGTCACAGAATCGACATCCTGGAACACCTCCTGCAGGCCCTCTTTCAGGAACCATTCGTAGGAATTCTTCTGAATCTCGAGCAGGTTGGGCATCTCCATGATTTCCTGTGTGCGGGCAAACGATTTACGCAGCGTTTTCCCGTAATACACGTCATGCGGCATGGTCCTACACTCCTTTTCGGCGAATTGCGAACACCCGGATGGGTTGCTTGCATTTTATAATAGGGATTGCATTTTGTGATAATTATGCTAAAATAGCGTTGTAAGTTTCCCGGGGATAGTGTTTCTATCGCTAGGGATACATAGCATGTCATTTTATCATTTAATACATAGTATTGTCAAGTAATATTTTGTAAATTTGGCTTTTTTCGGCGGGGTAACTGGTTGACCGCCGTTTTTTTATTGCAAAAAGCCGGTTTTTTCGGAGAATCGCCCCCGTTGACCGGCAGAAAAGAGGGGAGCATTTTATGGATTATCGGGTGTGGCTCGGAATTTTTATCATTTTTGTCTTTGCCATTTGTTTACTGGTTTTTTCCGGATGTATGTCCCGCCCGCGGAACATTGTGCTGTGCACCACACTGACCGTCCTGGCATTGGGCATTCGGGTCTGGTGCATGCCCCATGTAACCGGGGACTATCGGGATTTTCTGTCGGTCTGGATTCAGTTTTTCAGAGAGAACGGCGGTGTCGCCGCCCTGCAGTATTCCATCGGAAATTATAATGTACCATACCTTTATTTCCTGGCGCTGTTTTCTTATTCTGATGTTTCCGGTCTGTATTTGATCAAACTCCTGTCCATTTTCTTTGATGTGGTACTGGCCTGGGCGGCCATGCAGCTGGCCGGGCGGTTCGTGCAGGATGTGCCCCGGCGCATTTTCGCTTTTTTCGCTGTACTTTTCCTCCCCACCGTGGTACTCAACGGCGCCTACTGGGGGCAGTGCGACAGCATCTACATTGCTTTTGCCGTACTGGCCATCTGGCTTGCCCTTTCTGACCGTCCGGTGCTGTCCATGATCTGTTTTGCCGCCTCTTTTTCTTTCAAACTCCAGGCAGTATTCATCCTGCCGGTCATTGCCGTCCTTTGGTACCGGCATCGGTTCTCCTTGTGGCACGCTCTGATTTTCCCGGCAGCGTATCTGGTCATCGTTTTGCCTGCCGTTTTGATGGGCCGCCCCCTGTTGGACACTCTGACCCTATACCTGAATCAAACCGGCAGCATTGGCGGCGGTCTGAATTACAACTCTCCCTCTATTTTTGCTTTCTTCCTGGACGGCGCCAATGCCGCATTCTGGTCGAAAGTGGGGGTTCTGGCAGCATTTGCCGCAATGATTGCCATTTTGGTCTGGCTGTATCGGCGGCGCAGCTATGTCAATGACGAGGTGGTATTTACCGCTGCACTGCTCTTTTCCGTCGTGATTCCCTTCCTCCTGCCCCACATGCACGATCGGTATTTCTTCGGGGCAGATGTGCTCTCCCTGATTTTTGCAGCCGTGTTCCCCAGACTGTTTTTCGTCCCCGCACTGTGCCAGTTCGCCTCCCTCTTGGGATACCATGCCTATCTGAAAGGCCGGTATCTGTTCCCCATGAGCTACGGCGCCGCGGCACTGGCAGTGGTGATCGTGGTTCTCATTGCTTTTATCCTCTACCACTTCCCTGCACAGCGGCAGAGAAAACGCCGGAGCTGACTCCATCAAAGAAAGGAACCTTTCCATGGCACATTATGATTTGGGAATCATGGACACCGCCCCCGTTCCCGGGAGGTGGTATGACGACTATAAGCCGGAGCGGTACCGCTGCATTTCCATTGAGGACGATCTCTTAGAGCCGGTGTTTTGGCACATGCTGGAACTGCCCTGTTTTTGGTGTACCCTGTCGCAGCCCGGGAAAGGGATCGACTGGACCGGCGTCAATCTGATTCCCCCTTCCTCCCTGCCGGACTTTTTGCATGCGCTCCGGCAATTCGGAGATCCGGAACTGATTCCGGCAGCCGATCTGGTGCAGGAAAGCATTGAACAGGAAACATTTATGATTCTCTTTGGTTTATGAAAAAGCCGAGCAGATGTAAAATCTGCTCGGCTTTTTTCTTTCCCTTTCTGAATACACTCAGCGGGAGGCGTTCCAGCTTTCCATAAGTGCACGAGCCGCCCGCTCCGGATCAGAGGCTCCTGCAATGGCAGAAACCACAAAGAATCCATCGATTCCGGTCTGAGCCAGTCCCGGAATGTCCTCCAATGTGATCCCGCCGCCCACCACCACAGGGATGGGACTGCACTGTGCCAGGCGGGTCAGCTCCTCCAGACTGCGGGTCAGAATCGTTCCGTCCATGTCCATGCCGCAGTTGGGTTTTGTCTTTGAGGGATGAAGAGGGCCTGCACCGAAGTAATCCACCTGACTGACATCTTCTGTCCGAATATATTCAAACAGCTCATGGGCCCGGGCAGACAATCCCACCACGGAATCCTCTCCCAGATATTCCCGGCACACGCTCACAGGAATATCCGACTGCCCCACATGGATGCCGTCCACATGGATGCCCTGTTTCCGTGCCGCCAGAACCACGTCCAATCGATCATCCACCAGCAAACAGGTCTTTCCAGTTTTTCCGGCTCGGGCAATGATCTCCGCACTTTGACGGCACAGCTCAATCATCTCCCGGGCAGAGGCCTGCTTGGAACGCAGCTGGATGCAGGTATATCCTGCATTTACCACAGCCTGCACCATATCCGCTACCGGTCGACCCAATGCGTTCTCCGGCCCGACTACAAAATATGCGGAAATGTCCAATTCTTTCCGTCCGTACATCCTCATGCCTCCTCCAGACGATAGGGATTGTCTGCAATCTCTTCCGGCGTGGCCAGGTACAATTCATCCAGGAACTGCACCTGGAAACTGCCGGGGGCATTCACTTTCGATGCCGCACGGGCACCGGCCAAATTATACACATTGGCGGCCGTCAGTGCTGCGATAAAGGGGTTTGCCGCACAGGCGTACACTGCCGTCACGCCGCCCAGAGAACAGCCGCATCCGGTAACCATTTCCATGAACTTGGAACCGCCCTCAGAATATGCCACAGTGGTGCCGTCGGTGATCAGATCCGTTTCCCCGGATACTGCTACCGCACCGCCTGTCCAACGGGCCAGTGCAACGGCAGCCTGACGGGCCGCTGCGACAGTATCCGTAGAATCCACTCCCCGCACATTGGAGGCATCCACGCCGCCGTCCAGTTCCCAAAGGCCTGCCAGGGCAATGATTTCGGAAGCATTTCCCCGAATCACCGTGGGCCGATATTCCTTAAAACAACGCAGCAACTCCGTCCGCAGCTGGCCGATGCCAACAGCCACCGGGTCCAGCACCCAAGGTTTTCCGGCCTCATGCAGCGTCTTTGCCGTACGCGGCAGCGTTTCCTCATAAATGGGCAAAAGCGTCCCCACATTGATATAAGTCGCGCCGCCGGTCTGAGCCACGAATTCCCCCTCGTCCGGCAGATAGACCATTGCCGCCGCACCGCCCACTGCCAACTGTGCGTTGGCCACAAAATTGATGGTGACGGTGTTGGTGATGGAAGGGGCCATGGGATTGGTCTCTTTCACGGTCTTGACTGCCTGAATAATCTGTTCTCTGATCTCTTCTTTTGTGTACATCATACGATTCCTTTCTTGTTGCAGATGCAGAGGGATGCAAAAAAGGTGCTCACCCGTCACGGCAAGCACCTTTCACGAAAGTACAGTTTCATTGCTTCCCTACGACAGTGTTAACTGACAGGTTCAAAGGGTCAGGTTTTACCTTCTCAACTCTTTCCGGCTATTGCCGGGTGAGTCCCCCCACAATCTGTTGTCTATATGAACTTACGGTTTTAGGCTACCACAGACAACTCCGTGTGTCAAGCATCCCCCGGAAATTTCTTTCCGGGAGCCAGAAAGAACCAAAACACAACCCGTTTCCAGGGCGGCAGCGCCTGTCTGCATCGACGAATCTCCCGCTCCAGTGCAGACACCGCCGTCCGTCGCTCCGATTCTGTCAGTGTATGGGCGCTGTACCGGCTTTTCCGTGCCAGTTCTTCCAACACAGGGATCTCCTGGCCGCCCCAGAATTGCAGCCGGCAATACCATCCGTAGGCATCCAAAACCGCCCGATTTCGATCCGGTCGTGTACAAATCCGGAACCATTGCCAACGCCGCAGGCCCCTCATCCCCCATAAAACCAGTCCGAGTCCCACCAGGAACAGCAGCCAATGTGCGCCGAATCTCTCCCCCTCACCGCCTTCCAGAGTCTCCGGTTCCGGTATAGGTTCCAGCCCATCAAACTCAGGCTGTTCCTGTTCTGCCGGGATCTCTTCCCCATCTGATATGCCGCCTTCTCCGGCGGGGGTGGCCTCCACAGGATACCAACCGTATCCCTCCAAATAGACCTCTGTCCACGCATGGGCATTTCGATCTCGAGCGAAAACCGTCCGCTCCGATCCAGTTTCCACCAGATATCCGCTGACATATCGTGCCGGGATTCCCTCCATCCGGAGCAAAAGGGTCAGTGCCGTGGCAAAATGTACGCAATATCCCCGGCGGCTTTCTCGCAGAAAATGTTCCAAAAACGCATTTCCATGTACAGCAGGCGTCTGATCGTCATACTGGCAGCAGGCAGCCAGCTGATCGGCATACCACTGGGCCACCGCCAACCGATCTGCCCCGTCCGGCGGGGTTTCCCCCAGCTCTGTCAGCCAGCTCTGCAACACCGCACGGGTCTGTTTCGGAACCGACACATACCATTGCTCCACAAATGTCCGATAAGTTTCCTCGGCCTGCTGTTTACCGGTCATCAGCTCCTCGAACTGATCATCTGGAATCTGAAAGCGCATACTCCATGCGTCCTTCCCCTCCGTATGAAACCAGGCGTCCTGCAAAAAGCGGATCTCTCCGCCCCGGGGGATTTCTGTAAGCTGATAAGGCGTGTACACCATCCCACCATTCCCCTGCACAGCACGGAGCTTGATCTGGTATATAGGTGTGTCAGACTCTATCGGCGGGAGCAGCAGAGAATTTTTCAAAAACCCGCTCTGCGACCAGGCTCGTGCCAGTTTGTCCAATGCCGTCTCTTCCAGTCCGGACCAGACCCCGTCGTCGGAATAAGTTCCATAGGAACATCCTCGAAGGTAAAGAGACCCCTGGTATACGGTTTCCAGTTCCAAAACTTTCTGCCCGGTATACCGCCGGGGACCGGCCATTCCAAGATCCACCGGCAAAATGGGTTCTCCCATCTCAGGCTGTGATTCCGTCCCAGATTCCCATTCGATCTGTTCCAGACGCTGCCGCAGCTGCACCGCCCAGGACGGCTGCACATAGCCCTCCCGCGGTTCCACACTTGTCAGGCAAAACAACAGCAGCAGACTGATCAAAAATCCCGGCAGCGCCATCCCCGTGCTCGTTCCCGTTCCGCAGCTTCCCCGGAGGAGAAACAGCGTCATCCAGCAGGCTGTCAAAACAGCCAGTGCGCCCCAAAATAGCGGTAATTGCGCCAGAAACGCCGGCAATAGCCAAGGCAAAGTCAGCAGAACTGCCGCCCAAGGACGCCTCCGGGGAAACACTGTCCATCCCAGCAGCCCTGCCCAGAAAAATACCAGTATCCCCAAAAACTTGGTCGCCGCCGTCTCCTGCTGCACAGCCGTCCAGTCCGCCGGGAACGAAACGCTCGCAGAAACTCCTACCGTAGCGTGAAATGTCTGATTCACAGCCTCCCACACTGCCATACATCCCTGACCGATCTCCTCCCATTCCATCGCAGTGACCCAAATTAGCAGCAACGTCCCCGCTGCCATCACTGTTTTTCTGTAGCGGGGCATCTGCCATACTCCCGTTACACACACCGCCGCCAATACACACGCCCCAAACAGCCGTGACATCGAAACGGGAAGGCCATATGTTTTCCACAAGCATGTGAACAGCGCCATTTCCATCAGGAGCAGCAAACCACCGCTCTCCAGCCACGCCGGAACTTTTCCGCCTTTACCCATGGTCTCCCGCCTTTCCGTCCACATGAAACCGTTCCGTCCCATCCGGCAGCCGCTCCGATGGCGGTTCAAAAGATGACAGCGGCACAGACAGCAAGCGGGCAAAGCAGTCTCGCAACTCCCTCTCGCAATTCACCGGACAACATACCGTTTGATGGGCGGTCTCCCAACAAATCAGGCAAGGCCGCTCCGCCTTCAAAAACTGCCGCGCCAGTGTATACCCTCGGTCCAGCGCCCGGTCTGCCATCTCCAAACCGCCGGACAAATCAAATGTCAACGCTGCAGGAAACCGCGTGGCCAACTGCCACTCCCGAATCACCGGTGTTTCCCGGCCGGCGGTGCGTTTCCAATGGATGGCCCGCAGCGGATCTCCCGGACGATACTCCCGCAGTTCATAATCTCCGCCCGGCTGACCGGCGGCGCTTGCCCACGTTTCCTCCGCCTGCAACTTCGGTTCCACCGTTTCTGCCGTGCCACAGGGCAATACCACCGCCGCCGCTCGTTCCGGCAGTTGCAGCGGCAGTGCAAACAGACCCAAATAGTCTATAGCCCGCAAACGAAGTACCCGTCCGGCCATAACTCCGCAATGCTCCGTCTGTACCGGGACTTCCCCCTGCCCATTCCAGGGCCACTGCCAGACAGCGCCGCGCTGCCAGTGCTGCCCGGTCAGCCTGTTCTCCTGTGCAAAGGTCACTTTCACTCCGGCCAACGGCAGCCGGGAACGAACGCAAATCCGCCATACGCCCCTTTCTCCCCGGGTGATCTCCCGCGGCTCCGCCGTCAACTCCGAACCGGCTCCCAGGATCGCCACAACCGTCATCAACAACGACACGACCGGCAAGGCCAGAACCGTCAGAAAGACGATCCTTGCCAGATATCCTTCATACATCACCTGAAAACACAGCGCTGCCGCCAACAGCAACAGGTATTCTATCCGTCTGCCCGCCATCGTTTCTCTTCACCGCCTTAATCTCGGTGCTTTCACCCTGCCCAGGATCTCGCCCAAAGGATCACTGTTTTCCGGCCGCGGGCCATAGATCATTCGATGTTCCAGAACATCCCGTACCCCCGCTACCACATCTTCCGGGATCACATAATCCCGCCCATGCGCCAGTGCCATGGCCTGGCTGTACGCTGTCAGCGCCAGCGTTGCCCGTGGGCTGGCTCCCCGGCAGATTTCCGGATGGTGCCGGGTCCCGTCGATCAAGCGGAGAATATACTCCAGCACATCGCCGGAGAGATATACCTGCTCCGTCTGGTGCTGCAGCATTTCCAGATCCCGCGGCTCTGCCACCTGCCGCACCGGTTCCATACCGCCGCCGCGCTGCCGCCGAACCATTTCTGCCTCGCTTTTCAGATCCGGATATCCCATGGACAACCGAATCAAAAACCGATCTACCTGAGAATCCGGCAGGCGCTGGGTTCCAGCCGCCCCCTCCGGATTCTGGGTCGCAATAACCCAAAACGGACGTGGGATCTGATGGGTCGTACCGTCCACGCTCACCTTTCCCTCCTCCATTGCCTCCAAAAGCGCCGACTGGGTACGGCTGCTGGCACGGTTCAGCTCATCCGCCAGAAACAAACTGCACATCAGCGCTCCCGGCTGATACTCCATCTGACCTGTCTCCTTGCGGAACAGCGTGAACCCTGTCAGATCCGCCGGCATCACATCCGGAGTAAACTGCACCCGCTTATAGGGCAGACCCATCGCCTGCGAAAAGGCCACGGCCAGGGTGGTCTTTCCCACCCCCGGAAGATCCTCCAGTAAAACATGCCCCCGCGCCATCCCGGCCAGCAGCACTTTCAGGATCACTTCATCTTTTCCCACCACGGCTTTTTTCACTTCCCGCAGAATCTCATGCAAAATCCGACCAGTTTCCATCGCCATACCTCATTTCCACCGCAGACACGGCTCTGTATCAAGTGTTTTATACGCACACATTTGTTTTTCACATCATACCATACTCTCTCTTTTCCCGCAAGAACTGTTCCGTTTTCCCTTTTGTATTGATATAGGCTTATCCACCTGCCCCGTCCTCGAAACACCGGAACACTAAGTATAAAAAAGCCCCACAGGATTTTGCAATCCTGTGGAGGCTCTTTCATTCTATACTTAGTAAATACGATATGATTTCCTGTGAACGATTCAGAGCGTATTTTGTACCGTCGGCATATACATATCCCTTGTCATCTATCATAAAGCTGCTATTCAGCGACGTGGACGAATAAAAAAACAGATGAAAAAGATAGTTGTCGTACGGTCCAATTACCTCATAATTGCTGCGAAATCGTAACGCACTGTCGGAAAGTGTGTCAAGCAGTTTGTCCGTTTGCGCCGCATCCAATACAATTTGAGTGCTATCCTCATTCCTTACGATGAAAACGACACACTTTGTGATTGGCACATCTGTCGATAGCAAAGACAGACCTGATTTCCCCCTACAATTCACCAGGAAAACCACCGCGCCAATTATTGCTACCGCTACGCATAGGATCACACCATAGTTTCTTTTGGTTTTCTTTTGTACCATGCAAACGCTCCTTTCTCGTCTTTCATCACAACAAGTGCCTTGGTGGTCTTTGCCAAGTCAAGGAACATACCGGCTCAATTACAGAATACTACTTTTTCTTATTCTATACAACTGCAAAAAGGCGGTTCTGTTTTCGGCATTGCCTTTTTCCCAAAAAACTGATAAACTTTTCGTTAATACCCTCGTTCAGAACAGGAGTGAGCTCTTTGCAGACAAACAACCGCCCCCGCAATCTGATGATCTTTTCCGCCGTCACATTCGGCACCTTGGCGCCCTTTGTGCGCCACATTCCCCTGGCCTCTGCGGAATTGGCACTCTGGAGAGCCGTACTGGCAGCATTGCTGTTGGGCGTTTGGCTGCTGCTCTCCCATTCTTCCATTCCCTGGAAAGCCATCCGCCGGGCCTTGCCCCTGCTGGCACTGTCCGGCATGGCCATCGGCATCAACTGGATTCTGCTGTTCCAGTCCTACCGCTATACCACTGTCTCCGTGGCCACACTCAGCTACTACTTCGCTCCCGTTTTGGTGACCATCCTGTGCCCGGTGCTGTTCCATGAGCATCTCAGCAGAAAACAGATTCTCTGTTTTGTCATGTCCACCTTGGGGGTGGTTCTGATCGTAACTGACGGCGGCCTTTCCGGCACCGGCACGGATTTCATTGGCGTGATGTTCGGGTTGGGCGCCGCTGTGTTTTATGCCGCCGTGATCCTGCTGAACAAGTGCATCCCCGATGTGACCGGCGTGCATCGAACATTCATTCAGTTTCTGGCCGCCATCGTGACCGTCCTGCCCTATGTGGCTCTGACCAGCGGATTCCATTTGCATCAGTTGGACGGAGTCGGCTGGGCCAATCTCCTGATCGTCGGATTTTGCCACACGGGCATCACCTACTGTCTCTATTTTACCGCGCTGAAAGATCTCCCCGGTCAGAAAGCCGCCATTCTCAGTTACCTTGATCCTCTGACAGCCGTTCTCCTCTCCGTAACTCTGCTTGGCGAACCCATCAGTCCGGCGCAGCTGACAGGCGGCGCACTGGTCCTGGGTTTCGCCATTTGGAACGAGTTTCCCTCCCGGCAAAGTCCCCGGCAGCCTTCATAAATTTTCTCTCCCCCGACAGCCTTGGCTGCCGGGGGATTTTTCTTTTCCTTGTCCGTTCTTTTTGAAATCTTAAGAAAATCTTCATGGTTTCTCCGTTGTTTCTGAATCGTGAAAAGTTTATCCTTTTTGGTAGAGAGGTTCTTGACAAACGCGTTCTTTTGTGTTAAGTTTCTATTGTCTTATTCATGTAGTGCAATAATCATTCCCTGCATATAGCGAAGGAGGAGTTCCCATATGAAAATTCTGATCACCACCGACTGGTACGCCCCCACTGTCAACGGCGTCGTGGCCTCTGTGACCACGCTCTGTCGGGAACTGCGCGCCCGCGGCCACGCGGTGCGAATCCTCACATTGTCCCGCTCTCCCCGCTCCTACGAGCAGGACGGCGTGACCTACCTGGGCTCTGTTCCCGCCGGACTGGTGTATCCCGGTGCCAGGCTGCGGACCGCACCGGCAGAGCGGCTGATCCGAAACCTGCTGGATTGGAAACCGGACATCGTCCACTCCCAGTGCGAATTCAGCACATTCCCCATCGCCCGGCGCATCGCCAACGCCCTTTCCATTCCCCTCATCCATACCTGGCACACAGTCTACGAGGACTACACCCATTATTTCTCCCCCAGCATCAAATGGGGACGCCGTGCCGTTGCCGCCTTTGCACGGCGAATCGGTGCCCGTGCAGACTGCCTGATCGCCCCCACGGAAAAAGCCGCGGCTCCTCTGCGCAGCTACGGTGTCCGCCGCCCCATCCGGGTGATCCCCTCCGGCATTGACCTGCATCGGTTTGAAACCCCTGTAGTAAACGCAGAACTGACCCGGCTCCGGGAGTCTCTGCAAATCCCGGCAGATCATTTCCTGCTCCTGTCCCTGGGCCGCCTGGCCGAGGAAAAGAATCTCCCGGAACTGCTGCTGTTTCTGGCCGGACTGAAAGGTCAGCCTGTCACCCTCCTACTGGTCGGTGACGGTCCCTATCGGCCCCAGTTGGAACAGCAGGTCCGCGCATTGCAGCTAGAGGACCAGGTCCGTTTCACCGGGATGGTGCCGCCGGAGCAGACTCCCGCCTACTATCAGCTGGCCGATCTGTTCGTGTGCGCCTCCACCAGTGAGACTCAGGGTCTGACTTACGCCGAGGCATTGGCCTCCGGCCTGCCGGTGCTGTGCCGGGCAGATCCCTGCATTGCCGGAGTCATCTCCAACGGGATCAACGGATGGCAGTATCGGGACGAGCACTCTTTCTGCCAAGCTCTGGCATCCGCCATGGAGCAGCCCCGCCGTCTGCGGGCCATGGCACTGGAGGCACGGGCCTCCTCCCTGCGGTTCAGCGCCCAGAACTTTGCCGCAGCCGTGGAGCGGGTATACCTGGAATACACCCATCCGGAAGTCTTCCGGACGGAGCGTCCGGCATGAGCGCCGTGGACTGGCGCACCGCCACCCGTTGGGTCTCCACACTGGGGCTGCTCCTGTGTGCGGGACTGGCTGCCTGGGGTTGGAAACTGGGCATTCTGACCTCGGAGCAAGCCATGGCAGAATTCGTCACCGCCGCCGGTGCCGCCGGCATCCTGCTGTTCACCCTGTTCCAGGCAGTACAGGTGGTACTGCCCATCCTCCCCGGTGGAATCGGGTGCCTGGTGGGCGTGCTGCTGTTCGGGCCGGTCAAGGGATTTTTCTGCAATTATATCGGCATCTGTATCGGCTCCATGCTGGCTTTTGCCATCTCCAAAAGCTACGGCCGTCCCCTGCTGTACAAGCTGTTTTCTCCAAAACTCATCGAAAAGTACGAGTCCTGGACCAGTCCTGAAAGTCCCTTTGCCAAATGGTTTGCTCTGGCCATTTTTCTGCCGGTAGCGCCGGACGACTTTCTATGCTATCTGGCAGGCACCACAGCCATGCGTTTCAGAGATTTTTCCGTAATCATCTGGCTGTGCAAACCGGCGGCCATCGCCGCGTATTCTCTGGGATTGTTCCTGCTCTGGGAACAGATCCTGCCCTTGTTTTCATAACCAAAGAAGGAGGTTTTCCCATGTCTGTTCTGCTGTATAAAGGCGGGCTGCGCCTTGTGGAAAAAAGCGGCGTCGGCCAGGCCATTTTTCATCAGGAGGAAATGCTCTCTGCAGCAAAACTCCCCGCCGCTGCCGGTTGGCGGGATTCCCCGGATGTAATCCACCTCAACACCGTTTTGCCGGACTCCGTTCTGGCAGCCCTGACTGCCAAATGTCTGGGGAAAAAGGTGGTCTATTACGGCCATTCCACCCAGGAAGATTTTCGGAATTCTTTCCACGGCTCCAACCTTCTGGCCCCGCTGTTCCGGCGTTGGATCAAATTCTGCTACTCTCTGGGGGATGTGGTGATTACCCCCACCGAATACTCCAAAACACTTTTGGAGAGTTATGGTCTCCGCCGCCCGATCTGCGCCCTGTCCAATGGGGTGGACACAGATTTCTTCGCCCCCAATCCTGAACGCGGACAAGCTTTCCGGCAGAAGTATGGCATTTCTCCAGAGGAAAAAGTGGTCATCTCCGTAGGGCATTACATCGAGCGGAAAGGAATCCTGGAATTTCTGGAGGTAGCCAAACGATTTCCGGATGTCCGATTCCTCTGGTTCGGCCATACCAATTTGAACCTGATCCCCCAAATCGTCCAAGAGGCCGTTGCCGCCCCGCCGGAAAATGTGCTGTTTCCCGGTTTTGTGGATCGGTCCGACCTGCGGGATGCCTACTGCGGCGCAGATGCATTCCTGTTTTTGAGCAAGGAAGAGACCGAGGGCATCGTGGTTCTGGAGGCGCTGGCCTGCGCCGTACCGACCATCGTGCGGGACATTCCCGTCTATTCCGGCTGGCTCCGGGACGGTGAAAATGTGTATCAGATTCGGGAGGACAGTGAAACCCCCAGTCTGCTCTCCCGTTTGTTGGAGGGTAAGCTGCCAGATCTCACCGATGCCGGAAGGCAAACGGCACTGGATCGCAGTTTGGGCACCATCGGCGACCGGCTGAAACAGGTTTACCAGAGCCAAAACCTACTGGAAAAAGCGAAATCTCCCACACCTTCTCCCCGCGTCAGGCGTTGGCGTTCTTTTCTCCCCAAAAATGCGTAAACACTTCTATAAACCAAAAAATCTCCGGAACGGTTCGTTCCGGAGATTTTTTCTGATTGCAGGATCTTTCCGCATCCCGCCAATTCCATAGTCTGTTTCGTCAGCGCAGTTCGAACTTGGCACCCTGTTCCAATTCCTCACCGGTGAGATTACAGATTGCATCAATGAGATAATTTCGATAGCTTGCATTTCCGTCTAAAGCAGTCATCCGCTGCCAGGCCTTCTCACCGCACAAGCCCATACTGCACACCGCCGCTGCCGTTGCTGCCAGCACAGTTTCCGGGTTGGCGGTGATGTATGCCGCAGTCAGCGCAGACAGCTGACACCCCGCCCCCGTGATTCTCGCCATTGCGGGATGCCCATTGTAAATGCAGTAGGCCTGCTGCCCATCGGTCACAATGTCGATGGCACCGGTAATTGCAACGACCGCTCCCGTTCTCTCTGCAAATCTCTTTGCAAACTCCACGGCCTGTTCCAGATTGTCTGCTGTCACAGTATCTGCAAGATCTGCGTCCACTCCATTGGTTTTTCCCTTCCCAAAGGCCAGCGCCTTAATTTCGGAAATGTTGCCGCGAATAGCCGAGAACTTCACCTCATCCAACAATTTCAGCGCCGTTTCAGTCCGAAGTGTGCAGGCGCCCGCCCCCACCGGGTCCAAAACCACCGGATGCCCCAGCGCATTCGCTTTTTTCCCTGCAAGAAACATGGAAGGAATCCTTTGTCTGCTGAGCGTTCCGATGTTGATATTCAATCCATCACAGATTGCCGTAATCTCCTCTACCTCTTCAGCATCATCCGCCATGATCGGAGAGCCCCCGCAGGCAAGCAGCACATTCGCACAATCATTCACTGTAACATAGTTGGTGATATTGTGGATCAGCGGTTTCCGCATCCTCACAGTTTCAAGAAGTTCTTTGAACATGGCTTACCTCATCGCTCCTCATTCAATCGTGCCTGCATGGTAGACAGCACTTTCATTCTGCGCAGAGAATATACCAGCGCACCGGACAGAATCGCACCGGCTGCTGAGGAAATCAAAAAGGGAATGATGTATGCATAAAATGCAATGTCGCCAGCCCCTTTTCCCATCAGCAGGATTGCCACAGGATAGGCGCACAGACCGCCAAGGATCGATGTGCCAAATACTTCTGCCAGCAATGTCGGAAAAATTTTCTTGAGTTTCCAGTATGCAATCCCGCACAGCAGCGCGCCGAACATACTTCCCGGAAACGCCATCAGGCTCCCCAATCCAAACAGATTGCGGATCAGGCTTGCAGCAAAAGCGACCCCCACACCATACCAGGGGCCAAGCAGCACCGCACAAAGTACATTGACCATGTGCTGCACCGGAGCGCACTTACTGCCAAAAACGGGAAATACGAGCAAACTTCCCACCACTGCAACTGCGCAAAGCAGTGCTGCCGTAGTCATTTTCTGCACATTTGTCTTTTTCATATTGAATCTCCTTCGATATCAGATTTGAGAAACGGCATATTACATCCTCATTTCCCAGAAGAAAAGGGTATATTCTCCCCTTGGAAAGTCGGTCGAAACTCACTGGTTTCCTCTCACCCCGGAACACGGGTTCCCATCGCTGTCGTACAAACACAAGGCGCTCCCCTCTGTTCGTCACGGTCTGACCGTGAATGCCGTTTGTTCACATCCTTTCACCGAAAAATAAAAAAACTGAAGATCCCTGATTGGGAGCCTCCAGTTTTCTTGATAACCGTCCCTCCGTTGGCATTACCCAAATCAGGTTGATGGGTCGATGGTCTCAACCATCCTCTCAGCCGGTATTACCAGCTCCCCACGATTCGATTTTCAGATTTTCTAAAAAGTATTCTGCACACCATTGTGCAATCAGGCTTGTGCGTTCCCCTTCATCCCCGCCACTCTGCAGCGGTGCAAAAAATCCCGAAACCGGCGTGGTTTCGGGATTTCCTCATTCTTGGTGCAGGAGATGGGACTTGAACCCACACGCCAATAATGTGACACAGGCACCTCAAGCCTGCCTGTCTGCCGATTCCAGCACTCCTGCATGAACGCATCCCATATTATACCCATCCCCACAGGGTTTGTCAACCACATTTTTCCGTCTCTGCGGACATTTTGCCCGCAAAGACGGAAACTCCATAATTTTATGCGCTCAGTTGCGCAGACTGTGCAGCGGTGCCGGGATTCGTCCGCCCCGGGCAATGAACTGCGCGCTGCTCTGGCCATGCACCGGCATCACCGGAGCCGTTCCCAACAGGCCGCCGAATTCCACCACATCTCCCACATCTTTTCCGGGAGCCGGAATCAGGCGCACCGCAGTGGTCTTATTATTCACCATGCCGATAGCCGCCTCGTCGGCAATGATGGCGGACAAGGTCTCTGCTGTGGTATATCCGGGGACAGCAATCATATCCAGGCCCACAGAGCACACACAGGTCATGGCCTCCAGTTTATCCAGCTGAAGCACCCCAGACTGTGCAGCTGCGATCATTCCCTCGTCCTCCGACACGGGAATAAATGCGCCGGACAGGCCGCCCACATGGCCAGAAGCCATCACGCCGCCTTTTTTCACGGCGTCATTCAGCAGTGCCAGCGCCGCCGTGGTTCCATGGGTGCCGCAAGTTTCCAGTCCCATGGCCTCCAGGATGCGCGCCACGGAATCCCCAATCGCCGGAGTCGGCGCCAGGGACAAATCTACGATGCCAAACGGCACATGCAGCCGCCGGGAGGCCTCCTGCGCCACCAACTGTCCCATGCGAGTCACTTTGAAGGCTGTCTTTTTGATGGTCTCCGCCACCTCATCGAAGGGCGCCGGTCCCAGATCTTTCAGGGCATGATACACTACCCCCGGCCCGGACACGCCTACATTGATCACACATTCCGGCTCACTGACACCGTGGAAGGCGCCCGCCATAAAGGGGTTATCCTCTACCGCATTGGCAAAGACCACCAGTTTGGCACAGCCAAACCCGCCCCGCTCCCGGGTCAGTTCCGCCGTCTCTTTAATGACCTGTCCCATCCGCTGCACGGCATCCATGTTGATCCCGGCCCGGGTACTGGCCACATTGACACTGGCACACACCAGTTCCGTTTCTGCCAGTGCCTGAGGAATGGAGTTGATGAGCACCAGATCTCCCTGGGTGCAGCCCTTCTGCACCAGAGCCGAAAAGCCGCCCACAAAGTTTACGCCGCAAGTCTTGGCCGCCCGATCCAACGCCTTCGCGATAGGTACATAGCTGTCCGTTTTGCAGGAATCGGCGGCAATGGCCACGGGGGTGACGGAAATCCGCTTGTTCACAATGGGAATTCCGTATTCTTTCTCGATCTCTTCCCCGGTCCGCACCAGATTCTCCGCCTGCCGGGTGACTTTTTCATAAATCTTATCTGCGCAGACCTGTACATCCTCACTGGCGCAATCCCGGATGGAAATGCCCATGGTGATGGTACGGACATCCAGATGCTGGTTGTCGATCATATCGATGGTCTGCATCATTTCATTTTGTGTCAGCATAGTCGGCCTCTCTTTAAATTTTGTGCATGGCATTGAAGAGATCTTCCCGATTGATGCGGATCTTCATTCCCATCTCTTCGCCCTTGCGGGACAGGATCTCCACCAGTTCCCCAAACTCCACCGTGGCCGTCTGGGTATCCACCAGCATGGACATGGTGAAAAACTCCTGCATCACGGTCTGGCTGATGTCCAGAATATTCACACCGCAGGAGGACATTAGCGTGCAGACTTCTGCAATGATGCCCACCCGGTCTTTTCCCACAACTGTTACAACTGCTCTCATGATATCCCTCCGAACTGAAGTTTTAACGCGCGATGATTTTGAAGTTTACCATACTTTCCCGGCAGATTCAATGCTTTCCACGCCACTTTCCGGGAAATCCCCGGTCTCTGATGTATATTCCCCAACGAATGGCACAGAATATTCCATGTCAAAACTTGTATCTGGAGGGACCTGTATGAAACAGCGTTTATTCTATGGTATCACAGCCGTCTCCGCAGTAGCCGGTCTGTGCCTCAGCCTCTGTCTGACTCCCGCACTGGCTCAAGGGAGCGCGCCGGTGGCAGAAAATCTGGAGATCACCACTTATCGGGGCGTGAGCGTGGACGGTGAACTGGCCGCCGTGGACCCCGACGGCGATGTGCTCACTTTCCTCATCACCACCCCGCCTACCAAGGGTACAGTGGAAGTGGATGAAACCGGAAAATTTGTCTATACCCCTGCAGAGGGCAGACGGGGAAAAGACTATTTCGGCTATGTGGCACAAGATCCGGAGGGCAACCGTTCCCAGGAGGCCACCGTCATTATTAAAATCACCAAGCCCAAAACGGATGTAATCTACAGCGATATGTCCGGCCACGGCGCCTATTACGATGCCATGAAACTGGCTGAACAGGGGATTTTCACTGGACAGCAAATCGGTGAGACCTTCGTATTCTCCCCCAATGCCTCGGTCACCAGAGGGGAATTCCTGGCCATGTGCATGGAGCTGTCCGGCGGACGCATTCTCAGCGGCGTGACCAGTACCGGTTTCTCCGATGACGCGCAAATCCCCGCCTGGCAGAAACCCTATGTGGCCACGGCATTGATGAACGGCGCCATCTCCGGATACGGTGGCTCCGGCTCCGCCGCCTTCTCCGCCCAAAGTCCCATCACCTGCACGGAAGCTGCCGTGATGCTCAACAGCATTCTGCGGGTCACGGATGTGTCCTCCTTTGATGCCAACCCCGGCACGCCCGTGTGGGCCGGACAGGCTGTGGCCAATCTGAACGCCTGCCGGGCATTGCCCACCGGATTCGTCTCCGACGCCTCTTTGACCCGTGCCCAGGCTGCCCAAATGCTCTCCGCAGCACTGACCATCGCGGAAAATCGCTGAATATGCCCTTCCCCGTTGACGGCCCGTCAGCGGGGCTTTTTTTCTTGTCTTTCTTACCAAAAAAAATGCGAAAAAAACGGTATTTTGAGCATGGACTAATGGATGCAATCTGAATACATGTGTGCTATAATGAACCTGTACATTCCACGGATCTGAGGCGACTTGTCGGGACCGCAGATTCAAATTTTCTTGTACGCAAGGAGGAACCACATGAAAAACGCAAGAAGAACACTGTCTTTGGTGCTCGCTCTGCTCATGGTGTTCAGTCTGATGACCACTGCCTTTGCTGCGGATACCGCCGCACCGGCACAGGATCTCAAAGGCTCCACCGTGATTCTGCACACCAACGACGTGCACGGCGCCATCGATGGCTATGCCACCATTGCCGCCGTCAAGAAAGACCTGGAATCCAGAGGCGCTTACGTACTGCTGTTTGACGCAGGCGACTTCATCCAGGGCGAGACGACTGTCAGTGAGTCTCAGGGTAAAACCGCTGTGGAACTGATGAATGCCGCAGGCTATGATCTGGCCGTGCCCGGCAACCACGAGTTTGACTACGGTTACGACAACCTGGTCGCACTGACCAAAGAGGCCAAGTTCCCCGTGATTGCTGCCAATGTCAGCAAAGACGGCAAAACCGCTTTCCAGGCAAACGCTGTCTTCACTGCTCCGGACGGCACCAAAATCGGTGTCTTTGGTCTGACCACTCCCGAAACGGCTACCAAGGCTCACCCTGCCAAGATCAAGGGCGTGACCTTCGCCGCCGGTGATAAGCTCGTCGCTGTGGCACAGGCACAGGTGGCTGAACTGGAGAAACAGGGCTGCGATCTGATCGTCTGCCTGGGTCACCTGGGTATTGATGCAGAATCCGCCGGCAACCGCTCCATCGATGTGCTGAAGAAAGTCACCGGCATCGATGTGTTCATCGACGGTCACTCCCACTCCACCATGGAGGAAGTGAAAGCCGCTACCGATAACACCGGCAAAGTCGGCGAGACCCTCCTGACCTCCACCGGCACCAAGTTTGAAAACATCGGCATGGTGACCTATGACGGCAAAAAGATTGAAACCGGAACCGTTGCTCTGAAAGACTTCACCGTCACCCCCGACGCTGAGATTGCAGCACGGGCCGAGGCCATCAAGGCTGAAATTGAGAAGGCTTACGGCAAAGTGTTCGCCATCTCCTCCGTAGACCTCAACGGCGAGCGGAATCCCGGCGTACGTACCCAGGAGACCAATCTGGGCAACCTGATTACCGACGCTCTGCTGTGGACTGCCACCAAAGACAGCGGTCTGGAAGTTGACGCTGCCCACACCGTGGCTCTGACCAACGGCGGCGGCATCCGCGCCTCCATCAAGGCCGGCGACATCACCAAAAAAGATGTGAACACCGTTCTGCCCTTCGGCAACACCGTGGCTGTGGTCTATGTCACCGGCGAAGCTCTGCTGGAGGCTCTGGAAGCATCCACCCAGTCCGCTCCCGATGCTCTGGGCGGTTTCCCCCAGGTTTCCGGTATTGAGTTCGTGGTGAACACCAACGCCGCTTACGATGCTGGCGAGAACTACCCCGGCTCTACCTATGCCAGCCCCAAATCCATTAAGCGCGTGACCATCACCGCCATCAACGGCAAGGAATTTGACCCCAAGGCCACTTACGCCGTGGTCACCAATGACTTCACTGCTGCCGGCGGCGATACTTACTACACCTTCAAGACTTCCAAGACCATCGTGGATACCGGTATCCCCATGGATGTGGCAGTCATGGACTATATCACCACCAAGCTGGGCGGCAAAGTGACCGCTGAGAAGTACGGCGAGACGGAAGGCCGCATCACCGTGCTGAGCACTCCCGCTGCCAAGAGCGTGCAGGTTTCTCCCCAGGCCGTCACTTACAACGGCAAAGAAGTGAAGCTGGATGTGTACAACATTGACGGCTACAACTACTTCCAGCTGCGCGATGTGGCTGCTCTGGTCAATGAGTCCACCAATCGTTTCGCTGTGGACGCAGCCAACAACACCATCAACTGCACCACCGGCAAGAAGTACGAGCCTACCGGCAACGAGATGAAACCCGGTAAGGACAACTCCGCCTCCTGCGTGGCCAGCTCCTGGCTGATGACCGTCAATGGCGAGATTGTGGATTGCGACATCTACAATCTGGGCGGCTATAACTACTTCCAGCTGCGCGACCTGTCCGCAGTGCTGGGATTCGGTGTGGATTTCAACGCTGAAACCAACACCGTGGTCATCACCGCAAAATAATTCCCTATCACAAGTCAAAAAGGACCCGTTCCGAGGAACGGGTCCTTTTGTGTTATAAAATTAAGATTCCCGGCGTACTTTCTCCAAAATACTTTCCGAAGAGTCTGCCGCCATGGTCTGGTAATCCGTATAGATCACCATTCCGGGCATAGCTCCCCGGGGCTTTTTCAAAAATTTCGCCAGGGCATAGTCCACCGGGACTTTCCCGCCCCCTCGCGCTTGAGAGAAATAGGCCGCCAGGCAGGCCGCCTCATACAGCGTCTGGTCATCCGGCGTGGTGTCCTGGGCGCGGATAATCACATGGCTGCCATGAATCTTCTGGGTATGGAGCCAAATATCCGTCCGCCGGGCCGTTTTCAGTGTCAGCTCATCGTTCTGGCTGTTGGATCGGCCCACCAGAATCTCATATCCGCCGGTGGAAACAAAGCGCATAGGACCCTGGGGTTTCTGGCGGTCCTGTTTCCCATTTTTTTGTTTCCGCAGGAACCCGGTTTCCGTCAATTCCCGGCGAATGTCCCCCAAGTCCCGCTCGCTCTCCGCCCGGCTGATTTCATCCAACACGCTGTTGAGGTAATGCAGTTCGGTTTCATTGCGGTCAATCAGTTCCGTCAGATGTTCCTGGGCAGTTTTGGCCTTGTTGTATTCCTTATAGTACTGGGCGGCATTCTGCTGGGGCGTTTTCAGCGGGTCCAGTTTAATCTGTACCGTGGGACAGTCCTCCAGATAGAAATTTTCCGCCTCCAGGCAAGTGTCTCCCTTCTGCAGTCGGTAGATGTTAGACATGATAATATCCCCGTACTGCCGGAAGGTATCCCGTCCCTCGGATTTTTTCCACTCTTCCCGGCGGGTCTGCAGTGTTCGCTCCGACCGATCCCGGACGGTTTTCACTTTTTTCTGCAATTCCCGGGATTTCCGGCGCATACTCTCCGCCTTGTCCCGCCGGGCGTAAAACTCGTCCAGCAGTTCCGAAAATCCGCTGCAGACCGTCTGCTCCATGGTATCGCCGTACTGGTGGATATGCAGGAACGAAAAATCCTTCATCTCCCCATCGCGGCTGAGCAGCACCGGGAGAAACTCCCGATGCGCCACACTCTCACAAAGTGCATCCATAGCAGCCGGAAACTGCTGCCTGTGTTCTTCGTCAAGCTCGCCGATCATCGGCCCGCTCTGTCCAAAACAACGGTAACACAGTTCCCGTGCAATCAGCGGAGAGATTCCGGAGAAGGTATCTCCGATCCAGCGGTCAGCCCCCCGGCCGTCCGCCTGCGCCCACAAAACACGCCGCTGCTCCGGCCCGGCCTCAAAAAAGTCCGGTTTTTCCTGCCGGGGCGGCAATGCATAAAACATTCCGGGCAGCAGGTTTCGATGGACGCCGTCCCCTGCCGTCACCCGACGCAGGCAGTCAATGATGCGTCCGTCCTCTCCTACCAGGAGGATATTGGCCGCCCGGCCCATCAGTTCCACGATCAGCTGCTTATGCACCGGGTCGCCCATCTCATTGTATCCACCCAATTCCAAAATCACCAGACGGTCGTTCCCCGGCTGGCGAACCTGCTCAATGACCGTACCGGTCAGGTGCTTACGCATGAGCATACAAAACATGGGCGGCTCCTGAGGCTGCTCAAATCGCTGCTGGGTCAGATGCACCCGGGCGGTTCCGGTGCCGGCAGAGATCAGCAGGCGGCAGTTCCCCATACGGGAGCGCAGAGACAGCAGCAGCTGATCTCGTTCCGGCTGCTGTACTTTATCGATTTTGGCACCGGTGATCTGTTCAGACAGTTCTCCCGTCAGTGCCGACAAAAATACGGAATCTAACGGCATGGCGCATCCTCCACCACGATGCGGAACAACTCCTGAACCCGGCGATACTGCCCTTTCAGGTACAGATAGCCAAACAGCGTTTCCAGGCCCGTGGCCGCATGATACTCCGATACGCTGGCCTGTCCGGGTGCAGCATGGGTCTTTGCGTTCCGTCCCCGCTTAAACACGGCCAGCTCCTGTTCCGTCAAAATGGGCATCAGTTTTTCCATGGCTTTTGCCTGCGCCGGTGCTTTGACCCACTGGACTGTCGCCCGATGCAAGTCATTGACTCGACCGATGCCCTGCCGGCACAGCATGGTGCGCACCAGCAATTCATACACACCGTCTCCCACATGGGCCAGTGCCAGCACGCTGAGGCGGTCAATCTCCTGATCCGTCAAGTCCGTGACGGGCAGGAGCTTTTCTTTTTCCTGTTCCATAAATTATTCTTTCCCATCAAAATTTGCATAGTCTTCCGACTCTTCCAGCTCCGTTGTCATCGGTAGCTGTTCCATGGGTGCCGTGCCGTGGACGGTCTGCATTTCCAACCACTGCTCTCGAGTCACCAGGATTTGTCGGGGCTTGGACCCTTCAAAGGGGCCAACCACACCGATTTCCTCCATCTGGTCCACGATCCGCGCTGCACGGGAGTACCCCAGTTTCAGCCGCCGCTGCAACATGGACACCGAGGCCTGTTTGGCCTCCAGCACCACATCCACAGCCTGAGGCAGTAATTCGTCAAAATCGCTGGCCGGATCATCATTTCCGGCATCTCCGCCGTTTCGAACGCCGCTGTTTTTGTCTTCCGCAGCCTTTTCGATCTGCGCCTGTACAGAAAGGTCGTACTCTGCCTCGCAGTTGTTCTTCACGAACTCAATCACGCTCTCCCGCTCCTCATCGGACACAAATGCGCCCTGAACACGGACCGGTTTTCCCACACCGATGGGGGCATAGAGCATATCGCCCATACCAATCAGCTTTTCCGCGCCCATCTGGTCCAGAATGATTCGGCTTTCCAAAGAAGAGGACACGGCAAAGGCGATACGACTGGGAATATTGGCCTTCATCAGACCCGTGATCACATCTGCGGAAGGACGCTGGGTGGCAATCACCAAATGCATTCCGGCGGCGCGGCCCATCTGTGCTACCCGGCAGATGCTCTCTTCCACTTCCTTAGAGGCCACCAGCATCAAGTCCGCCAGCTCGTCGATGACAATGATCACCTGGGGCATGGTCTTTTCTCCCCGTTTTTCGCAGTAGCTGTTGTATCCGGCCAAATCCCGCACCCCTGCCTCAGAAAACAGGCGGTAGCGTTTCATCATCTCCACCACGGACCACTGCAGTGCCCCGGCGGCTTTTTTGGGGTCAGTCACTACCGGAACATACAAGTGAGGAATGCCGTTATAAACGCCCAGTTCCACCATCTTGGGGTCGATCATAATGAGCTTGACCTCATCCGGTGTCGCCTTATAGAGGATACTGAGCAGCAGGCAGTTGATGCACACCGATTTGCCGGAACCGGTGGTACCGGCAATCAGCAAATGGGGCAGCTTGGAAATATTACTGACGATGCTGTTGCCGCCAATATCCTCGCCCAAAGCGAAACTTGCCTTGGATTTTGCTTTGCGGAAGTTCTCCGAACCGATAATATCCCGCAAATACACCGTGTTCACGGTCTTGTTAGGCACTTCAATGCCCACTGTGGAGATTTTATCCGGGATGGGGGCAATGCGCACATTGGTGACCCCCAACGCCAGGGCAATGTCATCAGAGAGATTTGTCACCTTGGTCAGCTTGACACCGGTACGCAGTTCAAAATCATATCTCGTGACCGTAGGCCCGCGGGTGCAGCTTTTGTAGACCGCATCCACATTGAAACTGGACAGGGTCTCCTCCAGGCGCTGCCTATTCAGGTTGACTTCGTGCTGAGAATCCGTCATATTCCGGCTGCCGGACTGGAGCAGACTCAAGGGCGGGAATATATACTCTTCCCGCGGCTCTTCCTGCTTTTGTGCAATCTGCGCTGCAATTTCCTGATATCCCTGGGCCGTATCGGCTTTGGTCAGTTTCTTATTCGGCTCCTCTGCCGGAACCGTCTGGCTGCTGAATTCCTGAGAAACCGGGGAGACCGACTGCACCGCAGAGGGCTTGACAATATCGTCATCATCGTCCACCGCAAAGGGCTCTGTAATGGGCGGGATCACCGGTTTCTTCAGTTCCAGTTTCTCCCCATTCTCCCGGCTCATCCCAAATTCCACGAATTTGGCGGCCTCTGCCTCCAATTCCTCTTCCGTCATTTCCGGTTCCGGCTCCCGTTCCGGTTTCGGAGAAATCACGCCCGCAGCAGCGCTGACCGTCTGCCGAACAAACTCGTCCGGCTTGGTCACCCGGGCGTTGACACTGAAAAAGCCTTTTTTCTCATCCCGGTAGTCTTCCTCCGCAATGCGGTGGTTATCCTCGTCCCCCACGGGAATATCAATGGCATGCCGGCCTCTGCGCCGGACAGGCGCCGGTTCCTCCTGACGCTGCTCCGCCTGAACCGTGCGGCGGTTCCGCCGGGGTTCCGGTTCTTCCTGCACTTCATACTCCAACACCTGGCGGTTCCGGATACGCTCTGCAATCTTGCCAAAACTCAGGTTTGCCCCCCATAAGCCAAGCACCACCAACAGGAGCAGCAGAATGGGGATTGCACCGTAAGCGCTGACCACACTGCACAGCCCCATGGCCACAAGGCCTGCCAAAGCGCCGCCGGAGTGCAGGGTCTTGCCGGTGGTGAACAGCGTCTTGCACACTGCCGCAAATCCGGCATCAAATCCGATCTCCGCTTTACAGAACACAATGTGGGCAAAACTGCCAAACACCAACGGCAGCAGCAAGATGCTCACCAGACGCATGACCACCGGCTTGCCATGATGATTGAGCAGGATCAGCGCCGCCCAAAGCAGTGCCGGCGGCAGCAGATAATATCCATACCCCAACAGTCCCCGGACATTCTCACTGATCAGCCGGAAAAACAGCGCATCCACCGGGAAATACCCAATGAAAAACAGCAGTGCCAAAATCAGGCACACCACGCCCCCCACCTCTCTGCGGATGGGCTGCCGTGCAGGCGGTTCCGGCGCATGAGCCGGTTTCCGGCTGTTTCCGGACTTCCCGGATGTGGTTTTTTTCGTTGTGGTAGACCCGCTTTTCTTGGAAGGATTCCCGGTACTCCGGGATTTTTGCGTTTGCGTTGTCTTTTTGGTTGCCATGAAGAACTCCTCTCTTACAGAATCATGGAAAGGATCACCGTGATCAGTCCGGCGCCCCAACAGTAGTAACAGAATTTTCCGAATCCGCCCTTATGGGTGATATATTTCAGCAGACGAATGGCCAGGATTCCCGTCACCGACGCCACAAGGGTGCCAATCAGGTAAGCCGGCACATACCGCCAGTCGATGCCGTTGGCGGCTGCCTCAAACAAATTCAGGATGTTTGCCCCCAAAATGGCAGGAATGGACAGGAGAAACGAAAATTTCACCGCAAAGTCCCGATTCATCCCCACGGCGATCCCCGCAGTGATGGTGGTTCCGGAACGGGACAGGCCCGGAATGGTGGCCACCGCCTGGCACAGTCCCACCAGCAGTGCGTCCCGCACCCGCATGGTACCGCCATTTTTCCGACCGGGCATCATCCGGTCCGACACATAGAGCATACAGCCGGTGAGCATCAAAATCAGGCCAATGAATACCGTACTGCCATACAGTACTTCCATTTTCTTGTGGATTGGCAGAATCAGAACCAGCGGCAGCGTTCCCAATAAAATCATCATGGCCAGTCGTGCCCCGGGCATCCGTTTTCCCTTGCTCTGCTGGGGATTCCCCGCCAGATACACCATATCCATACAATCCCGGATCATTCTTCGCAAATCCGCCCGATACACCACGCAAACGGATACCAGTGTACCCAAGTGCAGCAGCACATCGAAAAACAAGTGCCCGTCTTCCGTTGTAGACAGTCCGAACAGATTTTGCAGAATGGACAGATGTCCGGAACTGGAAATCGGCAGAAATTCTGCAATGCCCTGTACCAGTCCCAACAGGATCGCATTCCAGATCGTCATTATGTATCCCTCCAAACCCTTGTCCCGCCATGGGACAGGTGCGTTATACGCATGATAAATCAGTATATTATATCATATTTTCCCAGGAATAACAACGGGAAAAGGCCGACAGTCTTTCCCGTCCGGCAGTATTTTCTCCACGAGCTGAAGAAATGCACCCCAGACTTCCGGAAGAGACCCAGGCCCCCCCGGGACATCCATCCCTGTTTCTTCCCCATACGATTCTATGTATCACCGGGGATGGGGCTGTGGAAGAAAATGGAATTCTCTCCCCTGCCAACCCCCAGTTTTGTCTGGACCTTCCCCAAGCGGAGCGCAGCCTCGCCCGCTTGCGGGCCCTGCCTTGCCATCAGTTTCAGTGTTACCACACGGGTCTGTTCCGCAGGTAAGCGCTGTACAGATCATCTGTCAGAAACTCCCCGGTTCCGATCGATCTCCCCGTGCAGATAGGACAGTGCGTCGGACAGCGTTCCCAAACTGTCAATCAGCCCCGACTCCACTGCCTCCACGCCATCCAATACCGTCCCCACATCATTGGCAATGGCATCTGTGGACATCATATACGCCAACAGCCGCTCTCGCGTGACATTGGAATGGTCTGTGATGAATCGGACAATCCGCTCCTGGATTTTGGCAAAATAGCTGTACGTTTGGGGCGCGCCGATGACCACCCCGGTCATGCGAACGGGATGGATGGTTACTGCCGCACTGGGGGCAATGAACGACCGCTTTGCCGCCACTGCCAAGGGCACCCCGATGGAGTGACCGCCGCCCAAAACCAGAGAGGCGGTGGGTTTGGACATCCCGGCAATCAGCTCCGCGATTCCCAATCCTGCCTCCACATCGCCGCCCATGGTGTTCAGCAAGATCAGCAGTCCCTGAATCTCCGGAGACTCCTCCACAGCCGCCAACAGGGGCATGATATGCTCATACTTGGTGGTTTTTGCATCCTCCGGGGCATTCTGGTGTCCTTCGATCTGCCCGATGATGGTCAAGCAGTGGATACCGCCCACCGGCTGCCCGGTCTGGACCGTACCCATAGATTCAATATTTTTTCGTTCCTGTGTGTTCATAAAAAAACTCCCTCCCACTGCTCATAGTGTTTGCAGTGAAAGGGAGTTTTACTCTCCTCAGTTTTCCGCGCCGTAAGCTGCCGCTACGCCTTTGTAGGTCATGTAGCAGTCAAATTTTGCCACGATTTCAAAGGGCGCGTGCATACTCAGCACCGGCACCCCGGCATCAATGGTCTCAATGTTCCGGTTGGCCATATATTTTGCAATGGTTCCGCCGCCGCCCTGATCCACTTTGCCCAGTTCTGCCATCTGCCAGACCACACCGGCCTCCGCAAAGATTCGCCGCAGATAGGCCACCGTTTCCGCAGACGCGTCGCTGGTGCCGCTCTTGCCCCGGGAACCGGTATATTTGCAGATGCCCATACCGTAATTCATCCGGGCATTGTTCTCTTTTTCGCTCACTTCCGGATACAGCGGATCATATCCGTTGCACACATCCGCCGAAATGCAGAAACTCTTTTCAAAGCATCTGCGCACCGGCACATTCTGCTCAGCACACAGATCTTCCATAAAGGTGTCAAATGCCTGGGAAAGCATTCCGGTCACGCCGTCAGAGCCGGTCTCCTCTTTGTCTGCCAGGATGCAAACTGCCGTTCTCTCCGGCGTCTCCAGTTCCAGGATCGCCTTCAATTCTGCAAACGCGCAGGAACGGTCATCGTGCCCATAGCCGCCAATCATACTCCGGTCCAGGCCAATATCCCGCACTTCCACAGCCGGGACAGCACAAAGCTCCGCAGACAGGAAATCCTCTTCCGTGATGCCGTATTTGTCATGGAGAATGCTCATAATCGCCAGTTTTACCCGGTCCTTTCCCTCCCCTGCATAGGGTACGGAACCAATAAGCAGTTTCAGGCCCTCGCCGGTAATGGCCTCGGACAGGGTCTTTTTCCCCTGATCTGCCCCCAAATGGGGCAGCAGATCTGTGATCACCAGCTGCGGATCTTCCGGATCCCGGCCAATCACTACATCTACCACCTCCCCATTTTGCAGGGCCACCACGCCATGGAGTTCCAGAGGAATGGTCACCCACTGGTATTTTTTGATACCGCCGTAATAATGGGTGCGGAAATACGCCAATTCGTCCTGCTCTGTCAGCGGCCGCTGTTTCAAATCCAGCCGGGGCGCGTCGATATGTGCCCCTGCAATCACACAGCCGGTATCCAGAGGCTGCTGGCCCATCACCGCCAAAATCAGCGCCTTATCCCGGTTATTGAAATAGACTTTCGTCCCCGGCTGCATGGGCATTCCGGGGGCGTATGCAGTGAACCCGCGGCTTTCTGCCATTTCGATTGCCAATTTCACTGCCTCCCGCTCCGTGCGGGCCGCATTGAGGAATGTTTTATACTCTTCCGCATACTGCTCCATCCGCAGCCGCTCCTCGGTATCCATCCGGTCATAGCCGTGCTTGGGCTGAAACAGCAGGGTGCTGCGGTATTCCTGTTCAGACTGATTTGCCATGGTTCAATACCTCCGTAAAATAGTCTTTGCACGCTGCGGCAAATTCTTCCGGGGTCCCCCCGTTGACCAGAACCTTGTCACAGTGTTCCTGATAAAAGCTGTCCGGGCGCTGGGATTCGATCCGTGCCAGGGCATATTCCTGAGAAATGCCGTCCCTTGCCATGATCCGTTCCATCCGCAGCTGTTTGGGGGCAATCACCCCCACCACTGGGCGATAGGCGTCCGCCATCCCGCTTTCAAACAGGCCAATGGCATCCACCGCCGCAAATGTCCCACCCTGCAAGGCCCACTCCGTCAGCCGCCGGGATACTTCCTCTTTCACCGCGCCATGGGTGATGGCGTTCAGTTCCAAAAGTGCCTGCGGATCATGGAACACGATTTCCCCGATGGGTTTGGTGTTCAGCACGCCGGTGGCGTAGCATTCCGGGCCAAATCGGGCGATCAGTTTTTCCCGGAGTGATGCGCTGGTTTCCCCCAGTGTATGGTACACTTCATCGCAGTCAATGGCAAGGCCGCCCATCTCCTGAACAGTCCGCAGCGCCGTGGTCTTTCCGCAGCCGGTGCCGCCGGTGATGCCAACAACGGTCATCCCCTCTGTCAGTGTCTGAAAAATTTTCTCCGCCGGCAGCGCTCCCTGCCGCAAAATGCGGAAGGGCCGGGTGCTCAAATCTATGATGGTGGATTCCCTGCCGATTCCGCAGGCGCCGCCATCGATGATTCCCTGAATCTGTCCGTCAAAATAGGCGTGCACCTCTGCCGCCGTTTTCGGACTGGGCGCGCCGGAAGGATTGGCCGAAGGCGCCGCCAACGGCAGACCGCAGGCCGCCAGCAGTTCCAGAGTCTTGGGGTGATCCGGGCAGCGCAGCCCAACCGTTTCCCCGCCGGCCCGAACAATGGACGGCACATCCTCTTTCGCCCGGAGCACAATGGTCAGCGGCCCGGGCCAGTATTTTTCCGCCAGCACATAAGCCGCCGGAGGAACATCCCGGCAATACCGCTCCATGGCCGAGGCGTCGTGAACCATCAGAGACAGCGGTTTCACCTCCGGCCGTCCCTTGACCCGATAGATCTCCGACACTGCCTGTTCGTCCAGACCGTTTCCGGCCAGACCGTATACAGTTTCCGTGGGCACTGCCACCAGTCCGCCTGTTCGCAGGATGTCTGCCGCGCCCTCAATAGTTTCGGTAAAAATTTCTGTTTTCATACCTAATCACGACTCCGATGCCTGCAGCCTGGCCGCCTGATCGGCAGTTACCAGGCCGTCAATCAATTCCTCCAAATCCCCGTTCATCACCTGATCCAATTTATACAGCGTCAGGCCAATGCGATGATCGGTCACTCTTCCCTGCGGAAAATTATAGGTGCGGATGCGCTCGTTCCGCATCCCGGACCCCACCTGACTTTTCCGTTCCGAGGCGATGGATGCCGCCTGTTTCTGGCACTCAATATCATACAGCCGGCTGGCCAAAATGCTCAGCGCCCGGTCTTTATTTTTATACTGGCTCCGCTCATCCTGGCACTCCACCACCATGCCCGTAGGCAGATGGGTCACGCGGATTGCCGAAGAGGTTTTGTTCACCTTCTGCCCACCTGCACCGGAAGAACGGAAAGTATCGATCTGAAGGTCTTTGGGGTCCAAATGGAATTCCACAGGGTCCACTTCCGGCAGTACCGCCACTGTGGCGGTACTGGTGTGAATCCGTCCCCCCGCCTCCGTTTCCGGCACACGCTGCACCCGGTGCACGCCGCTTTCAAATTTCAGGCGGGAATACGCCCCGTCCCCTTCGATTACCACGCTGATCTCTTTGATACCGCCCAATTCCGTTTCATTCAAACTGGCGATTTCCGTTTTCCATCCCTTTGACGCAGCATACATGGAATACATCCGATACAGATTCCCGGCAAACAGGGCAGACTCCTCTCCCCCCACACCGGCGCGGATCTCCAGGATCACATTCCGCTCATCATTGGGATCTCTGGGCAGCAGCAGGATTTTCAGTTCCTGCTCCAGCGTTTCTTTTCTGGCCTTGTTTTCTTCCAGTTCTTCCTGGGCAAGTTCCCGGAATTCCGGATCTGCCAGCAATTCCTTTGCCTCCTGCAGCGCCTGCAAACAGGCTTCATAGGCATGGAATGTCTCCACCAGAGGGCGCAGCTGGGTCTGTTCTTTTTGCAATTTGGTACAGACCGCCATGTCCTCATAAGTTTCCGGCTGACTCAGCCGCGCCGTCAGTTCCTCATAGTGTCTTGCGATCTGTTTCAGTTTCTCGTACATGGTTTCCCCCTCCCGGAGGCGGCCCGGTCAAATTCCGGCCGAATCATCCAACAGTGTGATCTGTTCTTCTCCCCGATCCTCGGGCCGCAGCAATGCGCCCGTGGACGGCAGGGCCTTTGCCCGATATCTGGTGCGGTTCTGCAATCCGCTTTCCTCAGCAGGTACAGCCCGCGTCACCTGGTATTTTACTTTTAACTTCATCACAGCCACGCCCTGGGTGCTGCGGGTGGCCTTCAGCTGCAGATCCTCTGAACGGAACACCACAGCCCGTCCCTCACTGGAAAACAGGGCAAATTCCCCTTCCTCCCGAATCTGGAGAACCTCCACCAATGCCGCCTTATCCGAGAAAGCGCCGGTCAACCGTTTCCGATTGGTCTTGGTGTCATACACGCTGCAGGGGAACTTGGCCACTTTTCCGTTGTCAAACACCAACAGCAGCACGCTCTCATAGTCCGCCGGAATCATGGTGACCACGCTCTCGCCCTCGTCCATGCTCAGCCGGGAAGGCAGGTACACGCCCAGCACGGAAGCCTTACTGTCCTCCATATCCCGCAGACGCATTTTGTAGACCTGCTGCTTGTCCGTAAACACCAGCACTTCCTGGCGGTTTGTTGCCTCAAAGGACAGACGCAGTCCATCTCCGTCCTTATATTTCTGTTCTGCATTCATCCGCAGAGACTGGGGCGTGATTTTTTTGAAATAGCCTTCCTGGGACAGGAACACCGTGCAGGGATAATCCGGTACGATGTCTTCCTCATCCAGCTGCTCTACCTCGTGGGCCATCACCAGTCCGGTCTTGCGCTCCATGGGGTATTTTTTCATCACATCCGTCAGTTCCCGAATCAAAATCGTCTTGATGCGGCGGGTGCTGTTCAGCGTCGCCTCCAGATCGGCGATCTCTTTCTCCAATGTCTCCGTCTCTTCCAACCGTTTCAGGATATACTCCCGGTTAATGTTCCGGAGTTTGATTTCCGCCACATAGTTGGCCTGGACCTCATCGATTTCAAATCCTGCCATCAAATTGGGAACCACATCCGATTCCTTTTCCGTTTCCCGAATGATTCGGATTGCCTGATCAATGTCCAGCAAAATTTTTCCCATGCCCTGGAGCAAATGGAGTTTGTCCCGTTTTTTGCCCAAGTCGTAGGCCACCCGGCGGCGGACGCTCTCCATACGCCAGCAGCACCACTCCTCCAAAATTTCTTTGACCCCCATCACCTTGGGATAACCGTGGACGAGGACATTGAAGTTACAGGGGAAATTATCCTGAAGGGAGGTCATTTTGAACAGTTTCTGCATCACCAGTTCCGGGTCTGCTCCCTTTTTCAGGTCAATGGCCAATTTCAGGCCATTCAGGTCAGTTTCGTCCCGCATATCGGCGATTTCTTTGACCTTGCCCGTCTTGACCAGTTCCGCCACCTTATCGATGATGATCTCCGCCTTGGTGGTATACGGAATCTCGTAAATTTCAATAATGTTTGCTTTGGGGTCGTGCCGCCATCTGGCCCGAACCGGGAAACTGCCCCGGCCGGTCTCATAGATCTTCCGCATCTCTGCCGGGTCATAAATGATTTCCCCACCGGTGGCAAAGTCCGGGGCAGGCATAGCCTGCATAATGTCACAGTCAGGGTCATTGAGATAATTGATGGTAGCCTGACAGCACTCCGTCAAGTTGAATCCGCAGATCTGACTGGCCATGCCCACGGCAATGCCCATATTGGCCGCCACCAGAATGTTGGGAAAAGTGGTGGGCAGCAGGGTCGGCTCTTTCATGGTGCCATCATAGTTGTCTGCAAAATCCACCGTGTCACTGTCAATATCCCGGAACAGCTCCGCGCAGATGGGCGACAACTTTGCCTCCGTATAACGGGGCGCGGCATAGGACATATCCCGGGAATAGACTTTGCCAAAGTTTCCCTTGGAATCCACATACGGCGTCAGCAGCGCGCCGTTGCCCTTGCTGAGCCGCACCATGGTCTCATAGATTGCAGCGTCACCATGGGGGTTCAGGCGCATGGTCTGTCCCACAATATTGGCACTTTTGGTCCGCGGACCGGAGAGCAGATTCATCTTGTACATGGTGTACAGCAGCTTTCTGTGGCTGGGTTTGAATCCGTCAATTTCCGGAATGGCCCGGGAGACGATCACCGACATGGCATAGGGCATATAGTTGGTCTCCAGCGTTTGCGTGATGGGCTGTTCCACCACCTGGGCCTGCAGGCCCATCACATTGGGGTCACTGGTCGGTCGTTTATTCTCTTTTTCCGTTTTCTTCTTCGCCATAGTTCCGTTTCCTTTAGCTCAAATCCGCAAATTCCAGATAGTACCCGCCCTCCTGGGCGATAAAATCCTTCCGCCCCTGGAGATTGTCCCCCAACAGCAGATCGAACATCTCCGAAGTATGCTGTGCATCCTCCGGCATCACCCGGATCAGCCGCCGGGTCTCGGGGCACATGGTGGTCAGCCACATCATTTCCGGGTCGTTTTCGCCCAGACCTTTGGAGCGCTGAATGGTGCATTTTGCGCCATTCAGTTCTTCCAACACCTGATTTTTCTCTTCATCCGTGTAGGCAAACCAGGTTTTTCCTTTGCTGGTGATTTCATACAGCGGCGTTTCCGCAATATAGACCAGTCCCTCCTGAATCAGGGTAGGGATCAGTCGGTAGATCATGGTAATGATCAGCGTGCGAATCTGGTAGCCGTCCACATCCGCATCGGAGCAGATAATAACCTTGTTCCAACGCAGATTTGCCATATCAAAGGGAGAAATATCCTTGATATGTTTATCTTTCACTTCCACACCGCAGCCCAGCACTTTCAGCAGATCTGTAATCACATCGCTGGCAAAAATGCGGCTGTAATCGCTTTTCAGGCAATTCAAAATTTTCCCGCGGACGGGCATGATGCCCTGGAATTCCGAATCCCGGCTCTGCTTACAGGCGCCCAATGCCGAGTCGCCCTCCACGATATACAACTCTCTCCGTCCGGCATCTTTGCTGCGGCAATCCACGAACTTCTGCACCCGGTTGGACAAATCCATCGTGCCGGTCAGTTTCTTTTTCATGGTCTGTCTGGCCCGCTCAGCCTGTTCTCTGGAGCGTTTGTTGATCAGAATCTGATCCAGTACGCGCTCTGCCTCCAACCGATTTTCCGTGAAATAGATTTCCAGATTTTCTTTGAAGAACGCCGTCATGGCCTCCTGAATGAACCGGTTTGTGATGGACTTTTTCGTCTGGTTCTCATAAGAAGTCTGGGTGGAGAAACAGTTGGTGACCAAAATCAGGCAATCCGCAATGTCCTGGAACATGATTTTGGACTCATTGCGCTGATATTTGCCCGCTTTTTTGATTTGATCGTCCACAGCGGACACAAATCCGGAGCGCGCCGCCTTATCCGGCGCACCACCGTGCTCCAGCCAGGAGGAGTTATGATAATACTCGATCAAACTGACTTTATTGGAAAAGCAGAACGCCGCGGACAATTTCACTTTATATTCTTTTTTATCCGCCCGGTCCTTACCCCGCCGCTCAGTCTGGATAAACATCGGCGCCGTCAACGCGCCTTCTCCGGCAATTTCTGCCACATAGTCTTTGATGCCGTTTTCATACAGATACTGGGTCGTTTCAAACTGACCGCCCCGCTCGTAGCGCAGCACAAACCGCACCCCGGCGTTGACCACTGCCTGACGGCGCAGCACATCGTGGAAGTACTCCTCCGGGATATTCACATCAGTGAACACCTCAATGTCCGGCTTAAAGCGGATGGTGGTTCCGGTCTGTTTCCGGTCGGTGGGTTCCACAGTCAGTTCCTCTCCCGGTTTTCCCTGGGGAACGCCCTTGCGGAAATGAAGAGAATATTTTTTCCCGTCCCGCCGCACCGTCACATCCATATAGTCTGAAGAATACTGGGTGGCGCAGGAACCTAATCCGTTCAATCCCAGAGAAAACTCATAGTTTTCCCCTTCCTCGTTCTGGTATTTGCCGCCTGCATACAGCTCGCAGAACACCAGTTCCCAGTTGAACCGCTTTTCATTGGGGTTCCAATCCAACGGGCAGCCGCGTCCGTAGTCCTGCACCTCGATGGAACCGTCCTCGAAAGCGGTCAGGGTGATGGTGTCTCCATATCCTTCCCGGGCCTCGTCGATGGCGTTGGACAAAATTTCAAATACTGCATGCTCACAGCCTTCCAATCCGTCCGAGCCAAAGATGACCCCCGGCCGTTTCCGCACCCGGTCTGCGCCTTTGAGTTGTGAGATACTGTCGTTGCCGTACTTTTCTGCCATGGGTTCTCCTTCTCTATCCAATCGTTTATCCGATTAGTATATCCTACCTGTCAAAAAAATGCAAGTGGCCGCGTATTCTCGCTCTTTTCACATTTGGACTGATGTGTTCTAACTCCGTCCATTTAGCTAAAACGGCCTATTTTCAAGCATTGAAAGAAGTATGAAACTATTGTATGATATAAGAAGGTTGGAACATTTTGCTGGTTTTTCGTCTATATAAATAAGACTACAATTTTATAAGGAGGTAATCCGTATGAGAAAATACATAGCAGTCGTTTTAGCGTTGGTTTGTATTCTTGCTTTGGTAGGTTGCAACAATAAGACAGTCAATATTGATTTGCCTTTTGAGGTTGGCAATGTTGAGAACATAGAAATGTATCACTTTGTTGGAGTACCTGTTTCAGCGGAAAAGAAAGTTATTGTTGCAGAAGAAACTATAAAAAACTTGTACGATATGTTCGAGGGTTTATCCTTGAAACGCAAAGATATAGATGAAACCGCAGGAGCAGAGGTAACCAGTTTCAGATTTAATCTTTCTGATGGAACAAACTACGAATTGATTTATAGTTGCTATGGAGTAAAGACTGGTAATCTAAAATCCTCAACTGGTAATTTTGAATACTTTACAAGTGCAGACATTGGGTCTTATTGGGACAATATTGACCTTGAAACAGTTTCCGTTGAAGAAAGCGAGTTGCCGAAGTAAGCTGACCAATTCCGGTTTGTTGAACTGGACTTATATGAAAAGGTGCACACTAAACTTGCATCATCGGTGAGTTGGTATGCACCTTTTTTGGTTGGCAACATACATGTCTAACATAGCCTAAATAAACGCTCCATCTGTTCAAAGGTGGCGCGTTTTCTGTGCATTTCGACGAATGAACTGTTAGGCAACTCTAAATCAGTTCAAAGGGCAAATGGCCGCGTATTCTCGCCCTTTTTACTTTTTCCACTCCATCGATTTGGCTATGTATTGAATAGAGCAGAAAAAAATGATAAAGTAAGGCAGATAAAATCAGAATTTATGGAGGCGACATGATGGATATTATTTATACAGTGTTGGCAGCCATAGCGGGTATGGCATTGGTAGTTGCTGCTGATCTGGGAATCACAAAGATCTTTGATGAAAAAAGTATTTTTCAAAAGAGTTATATTAAAACGCCTCTTTCTTATTTCATTGGAGTTTTCGTTTTTCTTTTACTTCTGCGATGGATTCTTTCATAAAGAGATATCAGATTTATCTCTCCGTCATCAACCGTAAAACAACCTCCCTCCGTCAAAAAACGGAGGGAGGTTATTGTATCTCAGCGCATCCCAGAGAGGACTTGGGCGTGTATCCCGATTCCTCCACTGCACGCTTTATTCTTCTTTCATTTTTCGAGTCTGCAGTTGGGTCTTTCCCCATTGCCAAAGCATACAAAGGCCAATGGAAACCGCGTATACTACCAAAATCCGGACAATATAACGAATCGTGATGGAAGTCACTCCCATGGCGGACAATCTCCGATTGACCATTTGGAGCGGCAGACAATGGGTCAGGAAAATCAAATAGGTACTGTGATCCAATGTCCGCAGAAACTCTGCCCTTTTTCCCTCCGGACTGGGAATACGCGTGCTGACCCAGAACAGGCACAGGATGGCGCACACGCAATACAGCACATGCAGCTCGTTAAGCCACGGGATTGCCCGCCCCAGAACCATCGCCCGCCAGTACGGCAGCACAGCCACGCAAAATGCCCCTGCCCACGCTACCAGAATCCATTTCCCGTGGGCCGTGACCCAGGCACGGAACCGATCGTAGTGCTTTCCGGCAACACACCCGGCCACCCAGTAAAACAGATAGGTGGTAAAGACCCGGTCGTTATATGCAAACCCGGAAATCCCCACTGCGGCCAACAACCGGGGCAGATAGCGCATGGCCAGCAGCATCACCGCCAACGCTCCAAGGCACAGGGGAACTGGCGCGCAGCGCTCCGTCAAGCGGCGCCACAGCGGGGTGAGCAGATAAAACTGGGTAATGATTACCACAAAGTAGAAGGGACTGACCAGATTCCCCACAAAAATGTAACGCAGCAATTCTCTCCAGTCAAAGGACATCCAACCGATGCGGATGAAATACCCGTAATAGATCAGCACCCACAGCAGATAGGGCAGCAAGATTCGCCGGAATCTGTCCCAGCAGAAACTGAAGTATGACCGTTCCCGGTTTTTGCTTTTCATCAATTTCAGTCCGCTCAGAAAAATAAATCCCTGCACCACAAACAGCACGCCCCGCTGGGCAATGCACACCACTGCATAGGGAAAAGAGTTTTTCATATAGCCTGTTACAGGCTCCGAGGTCACATGGATAAAAATAACCATGAGACACAGCAGAATATTCATGGCAGACAGTTCAAACAGCCGTTTTTCTTTCATACCCGCACCTCATTACAACAGTGGGGGTATTGTACCATATTCCGCCAAAAAGTGAAACCGTTTTCCGATAGGGAACAAAAAGAAAGCGGGAACCGTCTCAAGCACAGTCCCCGCCCGCAGCGGAGACTGCTCCCTGTTCGGGTGCGGCATCCGTCGCTTGACTTCTTCCTCACGGAAACATTTCTGATCTCTGGATCAGCCTCATGTTTCTGTCGGAGCGGCCGGGCGCTGACCTGCCCGGTCTGGTTCTCCAGAAGACGGCAGCATCCCTGTTCCGTCCGGCGTCTCCGCCACAGCGAAGGGTCTTTTCTGAAGAATTTACGCGTTTCAAAAGTGGTCAGACCGTTTTTTCCGACAATCGGATTCTTCGTCCGAGGATAGTATGTGTAGCTGTGTCGAAAAAATAGGTTGCATTTTTCTCCAGAATTGTTTATTTTAGTATCTCAGTGAATAGAATGTACAGAAAAGCCTTTCAGGAGGAATTCGATGTACAAGGAGAAAAAAGCCCGGGCCGCCCGTCAAAAAGAGATTGCCGGCCTGCAGGCAGAGATCCAGGCGCTGCACAGCGACCTGGACGAGCTTTATTCACGGTTCGACAGAGTCACAGACGCGGCCCAGGTGGACGCCTGCATTTTCGAAATGAATGCCCTGCGGTCGAAATATGACTACGCCGTCAAATGCCTGAAAAATTTTGACGGCCCGACATGAAAGGAATGATACATACTTATGGAATGGATCGGAATCGGGATCATTGCGCTGATTGCGGTGGTACTGGTGCTGAAACTGCTGTCTGCCCCCATCCGCATCGCAATGAAACTGCTCATCAACGGCCTTGTCGGCTTTGTGGTGCTGTTCCTGCTGAATTTTGCCGGGGAATGGGTGGGCATCTCCCTGGGCATCAACTGGATCAACGCCATCGTCGTGGGCGTGTTGGGTGCGCCGGGTGTGGTGCTGCTCCTGCTGCTAAAATATTTGCTGTAAGTAAAAACGACCTTCTGCCATGGCAGAAGGTCGTTTTTTATTCTTTTCGTTTCAATGTTTTTAGATATGCCTTGGTCTCCGGCGGGATTCGCCGGCTCTCCACCGCTTTCTGAATGGCCTTGTTATGGGTCCAAACCGGCAGACGATGCGCTGTCAAATAGGGCAGTGCCGCATCGTATTGCTTGGCAAGCGCCTCGGCAAACAGCCAGGCCACAGCCATATTCACATAATATTCCTGACAATCCAATGCCGCCAGTTCCAGAATCTCTGGCGTGAACCGCTCTCCCAAAAACTGTTTCATCATGGTCACCAGTCCATACCGCACCGTGTAGGGGTGTTTCGACTGCAGCCAACGGCGGCAGGCCGACAGCAGTTCTTCCGGATACCGCCGAAACACCTTCGGTGCGAACATATCGCAGGTGGCCCAGTTGTTGACATACGGCAAAAATCGCTCGGTTTCTGCCATGCAGTCCGAAAAATCCCGGATCTGCTCAATCAAAAATGCGTGCAGGCAGTTTTCCTCATAGTATTGATGGGGCAGATCCGCCAAAAAATCGTCCAGATTCTCATCTTTCCAGAGCTGCTTGGCCCAGGCACGCAGCACCGGAACCCGCACCCCCAAAACGGTTTCAGAAGGAAGTTCCGGCACCAACCGGCTGTGAAATGCCTGATATTCCAGATCCCGCCGGGCCATCAATCCCTCCCGGATTTCTTCAACTGTCACGCCAGTTCCTCCAGTGCCTGCACCACCTGTTCCAAATGCAGGCCATGAGAGGCTTTCACCAGCACCGTCTCCCCCGGTTTCACCAGTTCCGCCAGTGCCGGCAGCAGTTCCTCCACCGTATCAAAGGCCAGAACCTGCCCACCGGCCGCCTGGGCGCCGTTTGCGATCTGCCGTCCCAGTTCGCCGCAGGTCACGATCCGGTCAATGCCGCAGGCCACCGCTTTGGCACCCACCTCCCGGTGCATTGCTGCCCAGTCAGGCCCCAGTTCATACATATCTCCCAGAATGGCACATTTTTTCCCGGGAAGCAGGGACAGGGAATCCAGCGCTGCTGCCATGGAGTCCGGATTGGCATTGTAGGCATCGTTGATCACGGTCAGTTTTCCCGTTTCCACCACGGCCGCCCGGCCGCCCACCGGCGCATACCGGCGGATGCCCTCGGCAATATCCTCATCGGTCATGCCAAAATTCATGCCCACTGCGGCAGCGCCCACCGCAGCCGTCACCATCTGGATACCATAAGCGCCGATGGTCACCGGGAATCGCCGGTCTCCGCAGACCATGTCGCACGTTGTTCCCTCCCGGCCGTTCATGCGGATATTTTCCGCACGCACCATGCACCGCTCCCGTCTTCCAAAGGTCACCGCATCCAGAATGGTCTGATATCCGGCCAGCAGATCATCGTCTCCGTTGAGGTACAGCGTACCGGTGGCAGGCAGATAATGCAGATGCTCCGTCTTTGCCCGCAGCACGCCGGCTCGGTCCCCCAATGCCTCCAAATGGGAATGCCCAATCACGGTATAGACCATATCCGTAGGCCGGACCATCTTCCCCAAAATTTCCATTTCTCCGAAATGGGAAATTCCCATCTCCACCACAGCCACCTGATGCTCCGGTTGGATGCGGGAAAGGGTCATCGGCACGCCCAGATCATTATTGAAGTTTTTCTCCGTTTTCAGCACCCGGTAGCGCACACCCAGCACCTGGGCAATCATCTCTTTCATGGTGGTTTTGCCCACGCTGCCCGTGATGCCGATGATGGGGATCTGCAGCGTTTTCCGGTACGCCTCTGCAATCTCCCGCATAGCCAGGGCCACATCTTCCACCACCACGCAGGGGCCGTTCACGCCCTGAGGCACATGGGTCACAAGACACCCTGCTGCTCCGGCATCCAGTGCTTTTTCCACAAATGTGTGGCCGTCTGCCCGCTCTCCCGGAAGCGCCGCAAAGAGGTTTCCCTGCAGAATCAGGCGGCTGTCAATGACCAGTTCATTGGGTTCTGTTCCGGCCAATTCCGCCGGTCCCTGATAGGTTCCGCCGCACAGGGCGGCAATCTGCTGCAATGTCAATCCTGTCATGATTCGTATTTCTCCAAAGATACCTGAATGATTTTTTCACACAGCTCCCCAAAACTCACGCCCTCTACGGCAGCCATCTGGGGGATCAGACTGGTGGGTGTCATACCGGGCAGGGTGTTGGCCTCCAGACAGTACAGGGTCTTTTCCTCGTCCTCAGCCATGATAAAATCGATGCGGCAGTATGCCTCAATCATCAGCGCCCGGTAAACCTGCTCTGCCAGTTTCTGGATACGCAGCGTATCCTCCCGGGAAATAGGCGCCGGGCAGATTTCCTCCGCCAACCCAGCCTGGTATTTGGTCTGGTAGTCGTAGAACCCCTGTTTGGGCACAATCTCAATGACCGGCATGGCCTTTCCGTCCAGAACACCCACCTGCAGTTCCCGGCCTTTGATATACTGTTCCACCAGAACCTCATTTTCATAACGGAACGCCGTTTCCACTGCCGCATCGTATTCCTGCGCACTCTGTACCACCGAAGTCCCCACAGACGAGCCGCCGGAGCAGGGTTTCACCACGCAGGGAAAGCCGATGCGTTCATAGGGGGTGCATCCCTTTTTCAGTTTCAAGGCCGGAGCCGTAGGAATTCCCTCTTCCCGGAAGATCATTTTGGACAGACCCTTATTCATGGCAATGGCACTGCCCAGATAGCCGGAGCCGGTATACTTGATGCCTGCAATATCCAGTGCGGCCTGCAGTTTTCCGTTCTCCCCTTCTTCTCCATGGAGCGCCAGGAATGTGATGTCTGCCGCCCGGCAGATTTCCAGCACATTG
>ENA-ORTY01000649-ORTY01000649.1-human-gut-metagenome-genome-assembly--contig:-NODE-649-length-44830-cov-3.380190_pt1 | contig 44830 bp, 42 predicted proteins | sample MGYA00241917_ERZ509198 | MGnify/ENA primary metagenome ERZ509198 (study PRJEB26280, sample SAMEA2338857) | human gut metagenome | biome: human gut; feature: human-associated habitat; material: faeces...
GGCACAGGCGGCAATATTCATTGCCGCAAAGCAGTCCGTGTTCCACAAGGGCGAAAGGCAACATGTGTCCACGGCTGGCTTGCTTGCGTCTTTGTGCGGCTTTGCCGCGCTTCCGCTCCTCGCCCCCCTCCATGCCGCATGACCAGCGACGGGGGGCGTGGCTTCAGGCTCGCCCGCTACGCTTCTGTGACAGAGCCAATAAAATTTATAGTATTAAAGATTTTTTGGGGCGAAGGCTATGAGCTTTTAGAACACTTTGCAAACGTATTCCAAAATAAGTATCTATAATTTTATAATCTTCATATTGTTCAGGAAGCAAATTATATATAAGATACTTGCTCAGTAAACCGCAAAACCAATCAGTACATTGAAGATTTTGATAGAGATGACTTTCTAATTGATATGGTGGTTCAAGAAGTGAAGTACAAATATTTCCATGATGATACCCAAACATTTCACTACTTGCAGCACTAATTCCTGCTAACCTAAATTTACGCTTCGCACCAGGTTCATCACTATCTATAGCATCTAATAACATGCTAAATGTAGCTTTATTATTATTACAATATCGATCAATACGCCTAATGCAATCTCTTAACACAGAAATATATAATGCTTCTGGTGTATGTTCATTATGTGGTAGTTCTTTTTCAATCCCACTATAAAAGACAAAGCCACCAATTGATTTAATCTTGTTAATAAGTCGAAAGGTTGCTTGCCGAAGTTCGGCGTATGTTTCGATATTTTTTATAGAGTAGAGAGCAGACCCCTTTTTTTCCCATTGATATGCAGGCCGCTGTTTGGGATCATTTGTGATTTCCCATTCTAAGAGATTACATTTTAATTTATAGAAAAAAGTAGAAAATTTTCGGACTTCATCTACAGGAAGAACAATTCCTGCAAAGCCAAATACAGGACTTGTATTATGTCGGGGGTCATTCCGTGCGATAAATGGACCGATGTGTCCAAATTCGTCTAAATAAACAAAGTAGTGCATATTGGCTCCAAAAACACGAAAGCCCACATGAAGTGGGCCTCGGAATTGATAGCAGGATATCCCAACCTAGGGGTATATCATGCCGTCGCTTTAAAAATAGACTTTTTGAGAGAGTTGTCAAGAGTAAAGAGAGAGTTTCTCATGCTGCTGTAATATGCTGATTATATTGATTTTATATCTCATTTATGCAGTTGTAGCCAGAATTTCTATCATATCCGCCACCCGCGAGCAGATGTCAGCATTTAGAAGGAATGTGGCATCTTCTTCCATACCTTTTTCAGCCTTGGGAAACCGCAGGCCGGAAACGGTCAGGGAAGCGTCCAGCGTGAAATCCACCTGCCAGTCCGGTTCGCTGGCGGATGTGGCCACCAGATGCAGCTTCTGAATAGCCATCCCTTCCTCAAGCGCCTGGGCAACGGCATTCAGGCTGTTCTGCACAGCCACGGCGGCCTTTTCCTCCGCCTGTTCGGAAGCGGCCAGACTGGCGGAACCCATCGGATGCAGGGTGTAGTCTTCACAGGGGTAGCCTTCACCGCGCAGGATAGTGGCAAAGAGCTTCGGCATGTCGCCCGCAGGCGTGATGGGCGCGGCATCAATGCCGAACGTGGTCTTGAACAATTCCAGCACCGGCTGAACGGCTTTGGCGGAAGCCGAGCCTACAAGCAGGCGTCCCTTTTCCGCATCCCAGATGCAGTCGATCACGGACGGCACAAATTCCGCCCTGGCGGTCAGCTTGGCAGTGATGGCCTCTTTCAGTTCTTTTCTGCGCTTGCTTCCAACCTGCTTGCCGGAGGCGATTTCCTCCCGAACGGCTTCGGCAAGCTGGAGCCGGATAACGGCCCCGGAAGCCTTGCGGGTATCCAGCCGGAAGGAAAAGCCGGAATAGCGACCATCCACGGCGGCCAGTTCAAAACCGTCCGTATCCAGCGGATCGCCAAGCGCCACCCAGCCGAGGCGTCTGCCGTCAGCATCAATATTGGGCGTAAAGGCATGTGCCCGCAGGGCATCCAGGGTAAAATTGACGGTGGAGTTGACCTTGCAGATGGTTATGGCTGTAGTTGAAGACATGAAACCGGACATAATGACCCCTTATGTTTTGACGAAGTTAGAGAGAGAAGTGACTCGCGCCGTTCATCTCATGCGCGGACGTGAAATCACAAATCCATGTACGCCGCCGGAGGGTGAGGCCGTCTGAGGGGCGGCTTTGGCCTGCGGAGCTGTGAGCTGTCTGTACGCCTCCACATGCTCCAGGGCTTCCGCAAGGGTATCAAAGGAGGCGTGAACGGTGCGCGCCCCGTTGATGATATGGTTTTTCTCGTACTGGACACGAAGGCCGATTTTGTCGTTTCCTGTCTGGAAGACGCGCAGTTCATACATTTCGTCGTCTTCAGCATCCAGCTTCAATATATGTTCGTGTTTGCCGTAGAAATCCAAACCGCTGGCAGAGAAGCCCGCTCCCACAAGCCGGTCATGGTATGATTGGGAGGCGTCGGGGCTTGAGGGAATCTTCTCGGCGGGCGGCGTTTCTTCAAGCCCGCGTTGTGCGGCGTCATTACGGGCAACCTGTATGGCCGCTTCCCGCGTCTCGAACTGCTTGAGTTTCATACCGCTCGGCGCGGTCGCCGTGCTGTGCCACTGACCGTCCTCGTACAGATTCTGCCCCAGGGAACCGATGCTGCTGTTGAAATAGGAACGGCGCAGAACATAACCTTCTAGCGTATGACCGTTGTGCTGGTTGGTGACGAGGTATTCCGTCCGTCCTTCTCCTTCGCCGTATTTGATCTTGTGGTACTGTTCTTCCGGCGGCACGGCGGGAGGGGCGGCGATACTGTCTTCCTTGCCGCGCTCTTTCTTCGGCTGCGGCGCTTCCGCTGTTGTCGGCTGTTCATCGGTCAGAGATGTTTTCGGCGTCCAGGTGGAGACGTAGCTCGAATCATCCTGCATCCTCTGCAATTCCCGGATGACCGCGCTGTGGTTTTCCCGTGCCAGAGTCAATTCTTCCTGCTGAGGAAAGTCCTGTCCAAGAGCGGAGTTGACGGTTTCCAGTTCAGCTTTTTCCTGCCGGGCATTCTCGCGTTGCATGGTGATGGATTCGTCCAGCCCTTTGGCCAGGAAGTTGTCAATGCGTTGAAACAGACCGGACAGACTGAGATTTTCTTCAAAATCGTAGAACAGATTTCCCGGTCTGAATTCCCGTTCTCCCGCCCCCTGAAGCGAAAGCTGAAAACCGTCTCTGCCGCCGATGCGTCTTGAGCGTTCAACAAAGACCTCAAAACCGCGATAAGAACCGAACAGAAATTTTGCGCTGGAATCACGGGTAACTTCCTTTATTCCGTCAAGCAGTCGATCTCGTATTTTATCGCTGTCCCTAGCCGTGAAGGTCTTGCCGTCAGCCGTCAGCTCCACCAGGATTTTTTCTTTCCCCTTTTCCATGACCGTGCGGGTATGGGAATCCCTGCGGCGTATGTTTTCCGCATACAGAGTTTCCTCTTTGGCAAGCCGTGTTTCCGTGGAAGCAAGATACTTGAGGCGGTCGCGCATCCGGTGCTGGCTGCGCTGATGCTGCGAATACAGAGCTTCGAGCTTGCGCAAGTCGGCGGCAAGCTGTACCTGCATGAGGATAAGCGGATTACCGGATGCTGCGGCTTTCATTTCGGCGGCATTGGCGGCTTCCGAGGCCACATCATCAATGACGCGCTGAAGCAGATCGCCCTTGCGAAACTGTTCAATAGCGGCTGACTTGTACTCTATGCATTGCCACATCCGCGAGTCGTAAGTCATCTTTGTTGCATAATTGAATATCTTCACTGTAAAAGTGTCAGGATTGCGTTCATAAAACATATTCCCCTGACGTATAATTCTTCCATTTCGTTGCTCAAGGTCACTCGGCCTCCAGGGAGCATCAAGATGATGCGCGGCCACAAGCCTTTTCTGCACATTCATGCCAGCGCCCATCTTTGCGGTTGAGCCAAGAAGAACACGAACACGACCTGTGTTCATATCGCTGAACAGCTTTGCTTTCCGTATATCCGTGTTGGCGTCATGGATGAAGGCAATTTCCTCGGCGGGAATCCCCGTTGCCATGAGTTTTTGCTTCATGTCGTCATACACGGAGAACTTGCCGGACGACATGGCGATGACCTCATCCATATTGACGACACCGGCAAGAGCGTCGTCTCCGTCATCTTCGGTCATGTCTTCCTGTTCCGGCGTTTCGCGGACAAGCGTGCCGTCCACGTCGATAAGCGCTCTGGATTCCAAATCCTGCCGTTCGCTCTGAGCGGATGCCGGAGCCTTCCCTCCCTTGGGTGTGGACAAATCACAGAAAACAAGCTGCGTTCCCTTGTCATTGGTTGTATCGCGCCAGATGTCGTATATCCGCGCGACAGCCGCATTGAGCTTGGACCCTTCAAAATCATCGGCGGTCGGCGCTATAAGCCGGAAATCCAGCCCGGCCTTGCGGGCGTCATTGGTGACTTTGAGAGGATTGTCGATGCGCGGGTCTTTGGGCAGATTTTCCATTCGCTGGATGATCTTGTCCATATAGGCAGCCTGAGCCGGGGAGCGTTCCACCACGTCATTGAACGGTTTGCCACCCTCAATCGGAGGCGTCAGGGGCCGTTCTCCTGCCTGTTTCGCCTGTTCGTCCAAATCGTTTTTTGTCACGACATCGGCAAAGCTGCGGTACATGGAGAGCAGCTCAGGCACGTTCTGAAACTTGGCAAAGCGGCTTTTTAACTTATAATTCACGCCAGTTGCATCCAACTCCCAACCGCTTGTGACCTGCCCGAAAGTTGATGCCCACGCATCAAAGTGTTCAATATCCTTGTTTTTCAGTTCATCATACTGCATATAGCGTTGCAGGGTATAAACTTCGGCAATGGTATTGCTGATGGGAGTCCCTGTCATGAAGTACACACCGCGCCCGTTGTTCTGACGTTGCAGATAACGACACTTGATGAACAGATCGAGCGCCTTGGCGGAGCCGGTAACATTGCCGAGGCCGGAGACATTCATGGTAGTCTGGAAGGCGAGATTCTTGAACTCGTGGCTTTCGTCGATAAACAGGGCATCCACGCCCAAATCCGCGAAATCCACGGCCCGGTCTTTTTGCCCTGTTCCGGCAAGCAGGGCATTGTAGCGTTCCTCCATTTTCTCGCGCTGTTTCTCAAGCTGCTTGATGGTGGCCCGTCCGCCTTCAGCGGCTTTGGAAGCCTCAATGGCCTCGATGACCGCGTCAATCTGTTCCCTGAGAATCTCCTCCTGCACGTCGCGGGGCATGTCGATTTTTTTGAAGGAACTGTGTGCCACAATAACGGCATCCCAATCGCCGGTGGCGATACGTCCAAACAGCCGTTCCCGGTTCTGTTTGGTGAAGTCCGTCTTGTCGGCTACCAGAATGTTCGCATCGGGATAGAGTTTATAAAATTCATCTTTCCACTGATATAACAAGTGGTTAGGGACGACAATCATGGGTTTGGAAAGAAAGCCCATGCGTTTTGATTCCATGACGGTAGCCACGCAGGCCAGCGTCTTGCCCGCGCCAACTACATGATCGAACAGACAGGTTCCTTCCTGAATGGCTCTCCATACAGCATTTTTTTGATGAGGACGGAGTTTTACAGCTTCGGAAGCGCCCACCAGCTCAAGATGGGAACCGTCATAGGTCGGAGGGACGTTTGTGTTGAATTTTTCATTGTAGAGCCTGGTCAGCATGTCCCGCCGCTCGTCATCCGTCCACACCCAATCGAGGAAAGCCTGTTTGATTTCATCGGCCTTCTGCATGGCGGCGGCTGTCAGTTCCTGGTCGATGACCATGATGGGCCTGCCCTGGTCGTCATGCTGGCCGCTTTCCTTCTGCACCTTGATGGGCTTGTTCATGAGCAGGGCTTCGATAATTTTTCCGGCGGAATATTCGGGAATGCCCCAGACGCTGGAGGCAAGCGAAGCATCCCATATGCTGACGGACGCTTCCCAGCGGCCCAGCGTCGGCAGATAATTGATGGTCTGCATTCCCTTGCCGCCGTGCAGATGCTCCACGAAGTCGGCAAAGACCTGTGCCGGAACCCAGGAGGAGCCGAACCTGATGCCGATGTCCACAGCCTCGATGTCCGGCGGCATGGCGGCGGACAGTGCCTCCACATTGGGAGCGAAGCGGGCGTCCGTTTGCGCGGCTTCTTTCGCCCGCGCCAGCTTGGCCCTGACATTGCCGGTCAGGTATCTGTCGCGGATTTCCCATTCCTCGGTGGAGGGATTCAGGAAAATCTGTCCCTGGTCACGCAGCTCCGTCTGAATGTCCTCAGCCGGACGATGCAGGAGCCGCGACATACGGCTGAAATCCACCCTGCCGTTTTCCCGCAGGGCAATAAGCAGGGCATCCTTGATGGTTTCCGCATGTTCCACGACCTGGGCGGGCCTGAGTACCCGTTGCCGGAAAATGGCGGCTTTTTTCGCTGACGCCGGACGAGCTTCGCCGCCATGCTTGCGGGCCGTCTCCGGCGACAGGCCCTTGTCGTAATCCAGTTCCAGAGACTCCAGCAGAGAATGTTCCGGGTCGCTCCGCATGAGTCCCCGGTTTGTCTGGGAATTGAGATGGCCGTATTTTTTGACAAAGGCGTCGTACTGTGAGTTGAGTTTCTGGCGCAGTGCCGTCATCCGACCTTCATCGGCGTCGGCGGACTTTTCCGTATTGAGCAGTTCGCGCAGGGTGTCCCGGATTTGAATCATGGAAACCAGACGCAGACGGGCCGTTTCATTTTTGACCGGAAAAATGTCGTAGTCGCTTTCGCCGAATGCGGCGGCGGTCTTGAAGACAATCTTCCGGCTTTGCGGCTCGACGCACAGGGCGTCCGCTTTCAGGGACTGGAAATACGGGCTGCGGATGAAGTCGGCGTTGCGTACCCTGACTTCCGTATTGAGCGGATTTTCCTCTCGCGGAATGAAACAGTCCGCCGGAAGCACGTCCAGGCGATTGGAGATTTCCTGCCCCAAATCCGCATGAACCGGATCGGGCAGGCAGTTCAGCGCCCCCTCGAACATTCCCCCGGAAAAAGCCAGTGTGCCGACAATCTGCCGGGGATTTTCCACAAAGTAGCTGTTGACCGTGGCCGGACGCCTGCCGCCGTTTTTGAGGTCATCAACCTCTATGGAAGCCGTGTTTATCCAATCCCGGCTGCGCTTGTTTTCGCCGTCATGCCGCTGGAAAAACACGATGTCGGTCGTGACATCGGTGAGCGCATTCTGGCGAAAGGCTGTTTCCGGCAGGCGGATAGCGCCAAGCAGGTCGGCCTGTCCCGCGATATGCTCACGGGCCGAGGAATCGACGGCATCCATGAAATAGCGGCTGACCACAAAGGCCGCGACGCCGCCTTCCCGCAGCAGGCTGATGGATTTGGCGAGGAAATAGTTGTGGACAGAGAACTTCCGCAGTTCAGGAAAGTCCGGGTCATACAGCGACTGATTGCCGAAGGGAGGATTACCGACTACGGCGTCGAAAATAGTTGCTTTGCTGTTGGTGTGTTGGAAGCCGTTATTTATATGTAGAGCTTTCGGATAAAGGTACTTGGCGATGGCGGAAGTCGTGGGGTCGAGTTCCACCGCAAGAAATTTTGCATTGAAGAGTTCGGGACAGAGGCCGATGAAGTTGCCGATGCCCGCTGAAGGTTCCAGAATACGGAGCGGTTCTCCAGTACCAAGGCCGAGGCGGGAAAGCCCCTGATAGATGCCTCTGATAACGGCTTCCGAGGTATAGTGGGCATCCTGGGTGGAACGGCGGGCCGCCGCATAGTCGTCCGGGGAAAGCAGGCCCTGCAATTCTCGGTATTCAGCGACCCATTGTTCGTTTTTGGCATCAAATACCTGCGGCAGCCCGCCCCAGCCCACATAACGGACGAGGACTTTCTGCTCTTCCGGTGTGGCCAGTGCCGCGCCGTTGGTCTGAAGCTGTTTGAGCAGGCGTATGGCGGCGATATTATCCGCATATTTGGTTTTCGCGCCGCCAACGCCCAGCCGGTCTTCCGGGGTTATCCGGTAATTTTCAGGCTCATGTCGATACCCATGCTCTCCAAAATCTCCGAATCCGACATCCCCCGCAAGCTCGCCTGTCGAGCTGTCTCGCTGCTCAGTGCTCTGTTTTCTATGGTTGCCTGTTGATCCAGAGTCACCAACAAATCCAGCGTCCCCATCGCCTCCAGCATTTTCAGCTTTTCGGGGCTCTTCAGTGCCCATCGATCCAGTATCGAATAGCCCAAACTGGTGTATCCCCCGCTTCTCACGTCGTTGATGGTTTCGGGCTTGAGTACCTTTCTTGCGATTTCGAGCGGATAGGTTTGTCTGTCGAGCATGTTGTACCTCCAGAGAAAGGCTATGGGTAAAATAAGAAACTTCCTGTATGGTCAGGTAGTCGTCCGCTCCGGCCTCGAACAGTTTTTCAGGTGTTCTTTTTTCACCGTCAAGGAACTGCATGATGTCCGGGTTGGGGCTGTACATGCGTGAACCGTCTTGCAGCTCATATACGGAATCGCCCCTTCCATTGACGCCAAGGCGTCTTTTTTCCCCGTCATTTGTGGGGAAGGGAAAAGGCTTTTTTGTCCGCGCCGGTTCCGGCTGCCGTTCCTCTTCTTTTACCGGTTCCACCTGCAACGGCATGGCAGGAACAGCCTGTTCCTGTTCAACCTGTGTTACGGGGATGGGAATGCTTCCCTCCCGCGTATCGTCCAGAATGTTTTCTTCCCGTATTTCTTCGATCTGGTTCGCCATTGCGTCGAAGAGCGACAACTGGCGGGGATCGTGTGTCTGCTTGCGCCGTCTGGCCATGCGTTCCCATCCTTGTCTGAACGGCGGAAAGGCGGCGCAATGCTTGCGGCGCTAATCCTTCCCGCCGGAATGTTCATCCGGAGCGAATTTCAGCTTTTCAGCGTTTTCAATGAAAATCCGTCCGTTTTTCTCAAGAAAAACAACCTTGTCTCCCGCTCCCACATTGAGTTTTGTGCGGATGGCGATGGGGAGCGTGATTTGTCCCTTGGTCGTGAGCTTGGCGAGTTCCATATACGGCCTCCTGTCTTAGAAGTAATGTTTTCTTTACTTGTAAGACTAAGGTGAACAGATGAAACTGTCAAGCGTTTTTCACTAGGGGCACGATGGAGAGTCACCTGTCATGCCGAACATGGTTCCCGCACTGGGGATATTCTTTGCAAAGATGACTACGGCGCTCGGAAAGGGCGCGGAAGAATCAGCTCCCTCAAAGCGAATACGTCCGCGCAGATAATGAATTTGTGCCGCATAAGGGAGAACATAGCTGTGCCACCATGCCGTATCCGTCCGGGCGGGAAGCAGGCAGATCACTTTTCGGGCGCGTCCCTTCCAGACTTCGGTCACGGCTTTGGACATCCAACGCGGCAGAGCACGCCCATAGGGAGGGTTCATCCAGCAGACTCCGTGCCAGGCTTGGTTCAGTCCGTCATCTTCCGGTGAGAAAAAGTTCTGGCACTTTGCGTTCTGTGCCGTGGCGCATACATCCAGCTCAACCGGCCCGAATCTGGTATCCAGTTCCCGGAACAACGGCCAGGGAGTCGCCCAATCATGTTTTTTGCTCGAAAAATGAACGTTCATTCGTCCCCCCTCAAAGAAGCGACTCGTTCAGCAGGCCGCGCGCTATGATTTGTGAAACTTCGTCTTTTGCCCGCACGTCTCCAGAACGGGTCTTGCGGGCCAGCTCCAGGGCCACAGGAAGTTCTCCGGCCTTGAAATCACAGGCAGGGAAGCGGATGCCGTCCAGAATCCATGTCGGCGTGGATACGATGCGCGATTGCGCGGCGACAATATCCGCGCCTACCAGGGGTGCGGCAGCTTGCAGGGCGTCCGCGAAGGCTTCCGGCGCAATGGCGGCTTCCTGAATCGCGGTCTGGAGAGCAGCTTCATAGGGAACCGGAATGCCGAGGGAGGTCTTCGGCAGCACCGAATCCCAGAAGCGATGGGCGGCATTGGCGGAAAAAGTCCGCAACGCCTCATAGCTCAGGGCTTTTTTCAGAGATTCGCCGTATTCATCCGAGGGAATATGGCGCACGACGATGCACAGATCGGGATGATTCCTCTGTACCTGAAGCAGTTCCTGAATGCCGCAGTACGGGGTAGAGTAGGGGCGCGTTATCCGGTCTGGATGCACTACCCCTCTCTCCGAACCGTGCTTGCACCTTTCGATGCACACGGCTCTCACGGATGCCTCCTTGCTTTGGCTCGCCAATAGGGAAGGTCACGGCGGTGAAGCTCATTGTGGCAATCAACACAGAGAACCATGGTCTTTCGACGCATGGCGCACATCATTTGTTGCCACAGTTGCTTCTTTCCCTGTACATCCTTCAGAGCTTTAATGTGATGAACCTCCATATATCCCCCTGTTTTCCCACAATATTCGCAGGTGTTTGCATTTAATCGCTGCACCAATTCTGAACGAGTCATTGTGAATCGTGTAGTATCCCAAGGAGTATCCACATTAGAATTATGGATTTTTGGAGGTTCATGGTCTTTCAACCTGAAAAGCCTGTAGGATTTTGGAATTCCGTTGATATTTACCTTCAGTTCATATCCAGATTGAGCAGATAGTTTCATTTTACGAGCTACTTTTCCTATGGAACTCTTGTGCTTATGAGAGAGTGTTGCAAAGAAACTCCATTGGGCTAGACCAATAACTCTTTGCAGAGCTGTTTTGTAGCCTTGAGCAAGGGAATAATAATTTGCTAATCCTCTCATTTCCGCATTATATGTCATCAATATTTCCACATCGCTACGCCGTAACAATGCAGGACGACTTTTTGGGCGGAATATTGCCATATCTCCATAGCCATTTTTACTCGCGTATTGGAACATCTTTTCAGATGGAATGTGGAGCTGCATTTTTTCTGAAATTGTCCTTCGATTACAAGTTCCCTTTCCCCATGCAATTTTTGTCGTCTTTGTGCTTGTGTATGTCTTTATATCATACCCAAGAAATCTAACTCCATCATTTGCATCTGCGATACAAGTTTTCTCTTCAGACACTTCAAGCAGAAGAACATTATTTATATATTCCTTCACTTGTAGCATTACTGATTCAGCTTCTTTGCGTGTACCAATGACTCCAATGATGAAATCATCAGCATACCTAACGTAACGAAGCCTCCTATATTCAGAGTCAACGTGTAATCTGGAATTGATAACTCGCATTTTTTTCTGTATCTCTCGGCGTTCGCGTAGTATCTCCTTGCGGGCATCATTCAAAGGTTTGCCTTCTTTGAATTTCTGCCTAAGCTCTCTAAGCTCACGATTGATTATAATCATCTGCCTACACAGCTTTTTGTAATCGGGATTATCCTTTCGTCTTTCACCTTTGTTGAATTGGCAAATCATATCTTCCATAAACGTATCAAGTTCATGAAGGTATATGTTAGCTAATATTGGTGAAATGACGCCACCTTGTGGTGTCCCACTCCATGTAGCATTGTATTTCCAATCTTGAGCGTATCCAGCTTTGAGCATTTGACGAATAATATGAATTATGCGCTTGTCATCAATCTTCTTCTCCAGAAATTCAATCATCTTATTATGATTGATATTGTCAAAGAATCCTTTGATATCAAACTCAATAATCCACTTCGTTCCGTTCCAGACGTTTTTTACCTGTCGCAAAGCAGAATGACAGGATTTTCCCGGTCTGAATCCATGAGAATTTTCAGAGAAAATAGGCTCATAGATTTGCTCAAGAAGGATTCTGACCACTTCTTGCACCAGTTTGTCGTCTCCGGTTGGAATACCGAGAGGACGCAACTTTCCATTCTTTTTGGGAATGTATGTGCGCCGTACAGGTTTCGGACAATATTCACGCCTTGCCAACAGCCCAATCAAATGGTTCACCCTTTCTTCGGAGAACCCATCAAGCGTATTTCTATCTACGCCCTTTGTTATGGCTCCCTTGTTAGAGTATATGTTGGCATAGGCTTGCTTCCACAGAACTTCAGGGTTGGTCGCCAGCCTGAACAGGCCATTGACCCTTCTTCCACTCATGGAAACCTTTGCAATGGAATTCATAGCCTTTATCGTAGTTTCTGTTCGCATTAGCGCAACCTACTTATGACTTGTAATTCCGACATCCATAGCTCCCTTCCCCCACATATTTCCGGCTTTCGTCGCATTCCTGCTTTACTTATACCGTAATTGCGGACCGATTGGATACGTTCTGCCATTGTCATTACAACATGACTTTGGGTACTACGGAGCCTCCGTTGCCATACAGGTTGTCTTTTATAACAAACCAGCTTAGGCAATCCTGTGTTTATCTGTAAGTAAAGATACGTCATGGTTAGGTGCCCTTTTCGTCTTTTCATCCCTATTGGGAAGTGCCATGAGGCAGCAAATTATGACAGATAGAATGCCAGTCCATCATATACCTCATTACAACGTCTCAATCACCTTTTCTTCGTTGTTATAGAAACCAAATATTGCTCAGACTAGGGTTCAGGCAATTCAGCTTTCACCATACATGACTTGCACTTGCATAAGACTATGACCGGTGATTGTCATTCTTTGTGCCTTTTCCAGAGATGCTATGTTCACGTTCCGCTTTCGCAGTTTCAGCTTTTACAAGCACCGCTAACTCTGGCGTGCATGGAATCTATTTGCAATTCCAGGGTATTCAACCCACTTCCCTTACAAACTTACACAGCGCACCATTCCAGATTGGCCCAATATTCAAGAATATCGCCTTGAAAACCGTCTACAGGACGACCGTCGAGGCAGGTTCTGCCGGAGAGACTTTCGTGCGGGGAGTAAGGAGACGCCAGGTCTTTAGCGATTTCCGTTTTTACACCCGCTTCCACAGCCATACGGTCGGATATGGGTGTTCCGGCGTGGGCAAAAGAGGTTATTCCCAAAAAAAGACAGAAGAAAAGTGTCATGATTTTCACGGATTGTATGACTCGCAACACAATTGTTCTCCTACGCGGTATTGCCAAACGGCTTGCTATTTTGGAGGTTGTGAGTTATATAAAAATATAACTTTTGGAGGATTGCCATGTATACAAGCAACTTGAGAAGAGTCGGCGGCTCGGTGATGTTGGCCGTACCGCCAGCTATTCTGGAAATGCTGCAAATGGAATCAGGGTCGGCGGTAAGCATGGCCGTGGAATCCGGGCGCCTGATCATTGAGCCGAGCGTCAGGAAGAAGTACAGCCTGCAAGAATTGCTGGCCCAATGCGACGCTTCCGCACCGATTTCCAGCGAGGACGGAGCGTGGACGGCTTCAACGGCTGCGGGCAGGGAGTTGATCTGATGCGGCGTGGCGACATCTATCTGGTGGCCCTTGACCCGACCGAAGGGCACGAGCAACAGGGGACACGTCCGGTTCTGGTGGTTTCTCCTGACGAGTTCAACAGGGTGACGCAGGTTCCCGTGGTCTTGCCGATTACCAGCGGCGGCAACTTCGCCCGTACAGCCGGTTTCGCCGTATCCCTCAGTGGGTGCGGCACACGCACCACAGGGGTGGTGCGTTGCGATCAGCCTCGCGCCCTGGATTTGCGGGCGAGGTCCGGCAGACGCCTGGAAAATGTTCCGCCCGCCATCATGGAAGAAGTTCTCGCACGGCTGGCAACTATTTTTAGTTAGAAGGAAAGTCGTTTTTTCACGCGGCATCGTCATAGGTCTTCCCCATGCTTAGTTGCAGCAACTGCGGCACACGCAGTTGCGCCTTTTTGAGAGAAGGATTGGCGAAGAACATATCGCCCCGGACAATCTGCCCGGAGAAGACAAAGTGGGCTTCGCCTTCTATCTGTTCCTGCAAGTCGCGCAGGACGACGCGATCTTCCTGCTCCACCGTGGTGGAGTTGGCGTCGCGGTAGCCGGAACTGATTTGTTCGTTGACGTTGAAACCTGTGGTACGCAGGACAGTGCTTTGTCCCGCCTGTCCGCGTATCAATTCCCATGTCTTTTCCGCGTCCTGCATCTTCATGAAGATTTTTATAGACGTATTGGCGACCATCTGCTGCGCGCCTTTCTTGTCAGCCTCCATGATGCCTGCATAGTCCTGAGAGGCTACAATGGCGGCGATGCCGAGGCCGCGCCCCTGTGTCAGCACGACTTCAAAGCCCGGCGTAACAATGGCGGCGTATTCATCCACAATGCACAGATACGGGCCAATGCCTATGGTATCAGTCGGCAGGGCTTCCAGCACGTCCGCCGCGTCGCCTTCGATATGAGCGCCAAGGCCCACGGCGCAGGCATTACGGATGGCTGAAAGACTGATTTTGCCGAGACTTGCCAGTTCGGCGGGCGCTTTTTCGAGCGAGGGCAGCAGGACGACCAGAATGCGTCGCTGCATGATGGCATCCGCGAAGTCCACTTCCCCATCTTCCGCGCCGTAGATGTGGCTGTAGGTATCCGTCAGGCTCGAAAGGGCCTTCCCGAAATAACTTTGCGCGTAGCCGAACTGTTCCGCGAAGGATTCCGGCTGGTCTTTCAGGTCACGCCCGGCAATCCAGCCGGAGGTGGCAAGAGCCGCCTGAATGGATGCGCGGGACTCTTCATCCAGTTCGGGATGCAGGGCCAGAGCCACGCATTTTTCCAGTGCCAGGGCATCACGGATGATTGAGGTGGAGAGCTTGAGCAGTCCCTTGTCCCGCAAGTCCACCAGAGCGTACATGACGCCGGAAATCAGGGCTTGCGCCTTGTCCGCGAAAATGGAATTGGCTCCATCCGAAGCGGGCATGAGAGAAACAAGAAGCTGCGTCAGGGCTTCCGCCGAGCCGAATGTGAACGGGTTGTTGGTGTTGGAAAGACGGCGCGGGGACTTGCCCTTGACCTTGCCTGACGTGCCGTAGTTCAACACGCGGAAGTCGTCATCCCGGCCAAGGAATCGGGCCATCTGCCATATCTGGACAGCCAGCTTGGGACTGGCCTTGGGGTCGATGTAGAACAGCCCGCTTCCTGTGGCCAGCGCGTTGTAGGAAAGAGAAACCAGCGTTTCCGTCTTGCCGGAACCTGTCGTGCCGAAGAGCAGACAGTGCGTGAGGATGTCCTTGGCTTTCAGCCAAAGCTCCTGTTTGTCCTGAAGCCGGTTGCCGAGAAAGAAGATGCCTTCCGGTCTGGCAAAACCGCCCCGTCCGGGCAGGGGATCGCCTTTGTCCGTACCGGACAGGCCCATCGGCATACGGAACGGCAGGCGTTCCTTGTTGATACAGGCGCAACGTGCAAGGAACAGTGCGATACCGGCCAAAAACAACGGCGTCGCCAGAACGGGGAAAAGGAACAGACACACCCCCGCGCCGAACATTCCACCGATTTGCACCTGGCCGAGCTTGAGAGCGTCCGTGAGACGTTGCGAGGGGGAGCGTACATCACGGTGCAGGCGTTTACGTTCCTGTGTTTCGTGGTCTTCCAGACCTCTGATGATTCTGTTCATAAGTGGAACCTCTAGTAGTATTCGTCAGCTAAATGTTCATCTTCATTGGCGTCGTATTCGGGGTTTTCCTCCGGAGGACAGAGAACCACATCCGCGTCCGGCGGCGATTCAATGGGAGAAGTTTCGGCCTCAGAGTTTGAAGTTTCGGCGGCGTCAGCGGGCGGCACAAAGATTTCCGTCAGCCAGCCCTGGGCGGACAGGGCTTCCCTGAGACTTGCCACGGCGGGAGCCACATGCGATTCAGTCAGAGCCTTCCCTTCCTGTTCTTCCGCCATATAGTGCGCCCATGCCGCAAAGCCTTCGGCCCATGCCGCCCGCCCACCACATTGATTGAGTGCATACCAGAGCGGCCTGTCCATCGGGCGAAGCCACAGGAACTGCGAACCGGCCAGCACGCCTTTCTGTCGCGCCCGATACAGCAACGCCATGAACCAGGGCAGTTCATAGGCGGCATGGATGCTCAGGCACTTCTCACTCAACACGGAAGCATGGCGTTCCCATTGCTTTTTCAGTTTTCCGGCAAAGTCGCTGTCTTCCAGAAGAGGACAAGACGCCTGCCCGGTTTCCTCGCGGTAGGAGAGGGAAACGGCGTCGAGAAGAGCGACGCATCCCTTCTTGTCCCCGCCCGCATAGGCCAGAAAAGCGACGGCCAGAGCGCGACGGCAGGGCGACAAGCCCTCATAGCCCTCAAAGGGCTTGCCGAGCTGTTCCGTCAGCACGGCAAGGGCTTTTTTTTCATCCAGCCGGGCATTGCCCCATGCGGGCAGCTCCGTGGACGGCAGGCCATTTTTCAGGGCCTGTTCCGGCGTGAACGCTTTCCCCTGTTCATCGAGCAGTAATCCATTCTCCAGAGCGAACTGCACCGGTGTCCGGGCAATTTTCCACGGCCCGGAATCATGGGATTCCGGCGAGAGCAGATACTTGCTGCGCCCCACCACAGGCCGCAGACAAGGGAAGGACTCCGCGTTGTTCCGGAGCAGGCTTTCCATATTGAAGCGGCGGACAAGACTGCCCACGCGCCCCATGAAGATGGCGGCCACGCCGAACAGGACGAGCAGCAGCGCAAAGGGCCAGCGAATCCACGAGCCGGTGTAGCGCAGGACTTTTTGCATGGTTTCCCATGACAGGGAGGACGGATCGGCTTCCGCAATGCGTGTCCAGGCTGTTTGCGCTTCATCAAAGAAGGGCGTGAAGACCTGAATCTGGGCTTTGGCCAGCGCAAGCAGCGGCCTGTTCACGCTATCGGCATGAGCGATATACAGGGCGGGCAGCAGCACAAAAACAAGAATCAGGAAGGCGCACCATAAGAAAAGGTGATCATCCCTGTTATCCCGACCGTTCATTGTCCTGCCTCCCGCTCAAGAACGGAGAGCGTGAAAAGCCCGTCCCGGCGCAGCCGTTCCAGATTGCTTTTTACGCGCCGGATATAGGCATCCCGGCGATGCGGTGTCCTAGAATGATACGCACCGATGCTCCGCCAGAGACTGCCCGTGCGCTGATATTCCTTCCGCAACAGCCAGGCCGCCGCATACGCATTGACGCGGCCATCACGGAGTACGGCGTCAGGTGAAATGCCCATCGCGGCCAACTCGTTAAGATGAATGGTGTTGACCTGAAACGGCCCCAGGTCCCATGTGCCGTTTCCATTGCTCAGGGCTTCCCCGGTTTTGCCACCTTCCGTGGCGAGAATGGCGAAGAGCGCGGCGACGGGCATTCCGCTGATGCGGGCGGCGTCCAGAACGCAGTCAGCCGTCAGCGGTCGCATGGACGGCAAAACAACTCTTGTCCGGTCAGCGGCAAAGGCCGCATCCGGCAACAACCACAGAGTGGCGAAAAGAAAGATTACCGTTCTCATTGAAGTTTTCCCGTAATTTTGACGACATAATCCCCACCGGTGCCGTAGACCTTGAAGGGGTTGTTGCCGCCCATGCCGTTGACGGCGTTGTTGACCTGATTGTGAGCCTCGTTGATTTTCCGGTTGATGTAGGAATTGACCTGACTGCACATGCCCGCGACAATCTGATCCATGCTCGGCAGAGTCACGCCGAGAGAGAAAGCATCACCGATGGCATTGACGGAGCCGAGGCAGCCGGAAAGCGCGTCCCGTTCGGTTTCCGGGTCGGGCATGAGAATGTCGTGCGAGTCCGATACCCTGTTGTTGCGTTCCTGAATCGCACCGCTCACGGCCTCTTGCATGTCCTGGCAGGAACCGGCAAAGCACGGCGCGGCCAGAACCATGCACAAGAGAAACATGGCAATATATTTCATGTCGCTGTCTCCAAATAATGGGGGTCAAGGGGCATCATGCCCCTTGCGGGGGAGTGGGGGCAGCGCCCCCACATCTTCCCTCCTATTTTCCTCTTTTCTTCGCGTTGAAATCAGGAGCGCCGTTCGGAGCGACAGGCCAGGTCTTTTTGCATCCGGGGTAGCCGGAGCAGCCGTAGAACTCGCCTTTCGCGCCGGAGCGTTTGACGAGGGGCTTGCCGCAGACCGGGCAGGCGTATTCCGAAAGCGCGGGTTTGGGTCTGGCCTTGCCGGGCTTGCCGTTTTCGTCGGGCAGGATGACCTTGCAGTCGGGATACGCCGTGCAGCCCCAGAACCACGAACCGTCCTTCTTGCGCCTGCGGCGGTTCAGGGCCGCGCCGCAGTCCGGGCAGGGAAACGCGGGCCTGCCGTCGCCCAGAATGGGGGCAAGGAGTTCCGGCAGAATCTTCTTCTGCTCCGCAAGAAAGGCGTCGAGCGTTTCCCTGCCCTGGGCGATGGCTTCAAGGCGGGACTCCCATTCCGCCGTGGTGATGGGGTCTTTGAGCGCGGGCGGGGTGAGGTCGATGATTTCCCGGCCCAGAGGCGTGGAAACGATGGACTTTTTGTCAAGCGCCAGGTAGCCGCGCTCTTTGAGCGTTTCGAGAACCTTTGCGCGGGTGGCCTCGGTTCCGATACCCCTGGTTTCCCTGAGAGTGGCTTTGGCCTCGGCGTCGCCCACGAAGCGGTGGACATTGGCCATCGCCTCGATGAGCGTGCCTTCGGAAAAACGGGAAGGCGGGGAAGTCTTTTTCTTTACGCTTTCCACTGTCCGGCAGGTCACGGCATCACCCTGTTCAACCGGCGGCAGGGATTCCTCTTCCTGCCTGTCGTCATCCTCATCTTTGGAGAAGGCCGTCCATCCGGCGTCCACCATGCGCCGCCCCGTGACTTCCCAACGGGTATCGGCAAGGTTGAGGACGATTTTTCGCGCTTCATAGCGCATGGGCGGATGGAATTGCAGACAGAACGCCGTGGCAATCATGAAATAGAGAGAGCGTTCCTCCGGCTTGAGGTTGTCCGGGGGCAGTTCGCCAGTGGGCGCGATGGCGTGGTGCGCGGTGACTTTTCCCGTATTCCACGCGGCGCTTTTAAGCGAGGCGTCAGCCTTTCCCGCTATCTGTTCCAGGCCGGGAAGCGAGGAAAGCGCGGCCAGCACGGCGGCGGCTTCCTGATACTGCTCGACAGGCAGATAGCGGCAGTCCGTCCGGGGATAGGTGGTCAGTTTGCGCTCATAGAGGGATTGCGCGATGTCCAGCACTTTCTGAGCCGACATGCCGAGTTGGGCGGAAGCGGCTTTTTGCAGGGAGGAAAGACTGTGCGGCAGGGGCGCGGCCTTGCTCTTGTTTTCCCGCAGAGATTCCGTGACAAGGCCCTCCACGCCGTTGACCTGTTCAAGCACGGCGGCAACCTGGGTGAAATCCACGAGCCGCCCGGAAGCGTCCAGACCGGCCTGCGTCTCGGAAGGAACAAAGGTGGCCGTAAATTCTCCGGCGGCATGGGTGAGTGAGGCCCGCAGCACGAAATAATCCACGGGTTTGAAGTTGGTAATCTCTCTGTCGCGGGCAACGACCAGAGCGAGGGTGGGAGTCTGGACGCGGCCCAGAGACAGCGTTTCGGAACGTCCGCCTTCTCTTCCCTTGATGGTCAGGGCGCGTGTGGCGTTGATGCCCACCAGCCAGTCGGCCAGACTTCTGGCGCGGGCGGCGTCGCGCAAAGGCGCATAGGGCGTATTGTCCCTGATGCCGTTCAAGGCGATGCGGACGGATTTGTCATCCAGAGACGGCAGCCAGATACGGGCCACCGGGCCGCGATATTTGAAATGCTCCAGCACTTCGTCCACAAGAAGCTGGCCCTCGCGGTCGGGATCGCCCGCGTTGACCACGGAATCGGCCTCGCGCAGCAGGGAGCCGATGACGGCAAGCTGTTTGGCGGAATCCTTTTTGACCTTGTATTTCCATTCAGAAGGAATGATGGGCAGGTGTTCGCGCCGCCATTGGGCATATTCGGGCTTGTATTCCTGCGGCCAGGCAAGTTCGAGCATGTGCCCGAAGCACCATGTCACCACATCGCTGCCGCAGCGGATGCAGCCGTTCTCCGTGCGGCCGTTGCCCAGACCGTTGGCAATGGCTTTTGCAAGATTGGGTTTTTCGGCAATGAAAAGTCGCATATCACATCCTCATGCGCCGCGCGGAAGCGGCTTTCTGTTCGTTCAGGGGAAGGGGATTTTCCACAGCGCCCGGCGCGGACTGGAGTCGTGCATCCAGTTCCATGTGCAGCGTTTGAGACACCTGATCGCAGAGCGCGGCCAGTTCTCTGGAGGCGGAAGGGTCGAGCATGAGCGCCATGTTCAGGAAGTCGGGATTCTGGAGAATCAGGCGGGCCTTGACGGTCAGGTCGTCCGTTTCTTCAAATGCCCTGACGGATTCGGACAGAGAACGCGAAGCGGTATTGCCGGGCGCGGGACGAGGCACGTCGGAACCGGCCTTTTCCCGGAAGGACACGCCGGTCACGGCATCCCGCTGTTTCTGCATCTCCATGAGTTCCGGCCAGGCTTCGCGTTTGGGGAACCATCGAGCGGCGGGCTGTTCGCCCGCTTCAAACTGGCGCAGGGTTGTCAGCGCCCGCGCGGCTTCCGAGGCGGCCCGGAAAAGCGCCCTGGATTCCCCGCCGGAAAAGGTCTGGTTCCAGAGCCTGAGCCGTTCCGCGGCGCCGTGTTCCGGCATGGGCAGGCCGAATTTCGCACCGGCCAGCATGGAGAACATTTCCGCCCGCATTTCCTCGAAGGCGCAGCTTTTGAGCGTTTGGGCCTTTACAGGCTGTCGGGCTTCCCGTGACCTGTGACCGGTAGCCTTGAAGAACTCCCGCAGCTTCGCGGCGTAGTAAGCGCCGGAACTGTGAAAACTCTCCGGGTGCGGCAGTCGGACGGTATCCGTCTTGTTGTCGAAGCGCGGAAGGCCCTTGCCGTGTTCGACAGCCACACCGGAACTGGCGACAAAGCGTTCCAGCAACTCGTTGCGCGGGGCTTCGCTCATGACGGGCGCGGGCTGTTCCCTGGCGGGAAAGTTTTCAATCTGGGCCGCATTGAAGACCGTGAACGGATACAGCAGGGTATGACGCTGCACATCAGGAAGGCCCTTTGCCTGCTCTTCGGAAACAAAGTTCCACTTTCCGTCCTTTTCCACCGTGAAGAACACGTCCTCCGGGCGCAGCACGGTGACGCCGTGTTCTCCTTTTTTGATGCGGATGTTCAGTTCGGGATGTTCCTCCCTGACCGCCTGAAGCTGTTTGAAGGTGAGCCAGCGATTGTCGGCGTAGCCCTTTTCCATAGCGGTCAGCGTCAGACGCACCATGTTCGCGCCGCTGTATTCCTTGCCGGTCACGGGGCAAAAGGGCGTTTCAGCCACAGGCGGCTGACTTTGTTCAGCATTTTCGGCCAGCGCCAACATGGTCTGGGCAATGCCGTTGACAAATTCCTCCTGAACTTCCCGGCTGAGCTGAAAACGGCTCTTCTTTTCATTCTGTGGCGTCTGGCTCATTTTCGTTCCTCCCTGATGTCCACAATCACGGTATCCTGTTCGTCATACGGATTAAGAAATCCGGCGGCGACCGCTTCCTCGCGGCTCATGAGAAACGCGCCCTTGTCGAGCTGACGTTCAATGTCAGCCTGGGTGAGCGTAATGCGCTCTTTTTCGGGAGAGCGGACAGGAATATCAAACAGGCCAAAATCATTTCTTTTTTGTGTCATCATATTCTCATTACTTCCTATTCGTTCGGGTCAAGCAGGGCACTGATGAAAAGGGACAGTTCCACTACCGCTTCTTCGGGAAGGTTGTATCTGCTGCAAAAGTCCACGGCACTGGAATGTCCGGGGAGAGCGGAAAGTGTGGGGTTCCTCTTGTCTTCCACGTCATACAGCCAGAGGTGGCGCAGGGCTTTTCTGCCGGAAATGTTTTTCAGAATACGATCCACTCCAGGTTCACATTCATAGGTTTTCAACATTCCGTTATCCTGGAGAGTACAGAACGCATCCATCATAGCTGCATATTCAGTCTGCCCGTGTCCAAGCAGGATTGAGCGCTCCAGTGTACCCTGAATATCCATCTCAAAGAGGTCATCATGTTGCAGACAATAGGAAGCGGCATCCTCAAGGTTCAAAATCGCAGCGTAATGATTCATGATCACTCCTTTTTGTTGTTACCAGCGGCAGCGTTTGCGCCACTGACTTTCAGTGTTTCGTGTTTCGCGTCTCCGTCCCATGCAGGCCACACGAATGGCGCGGAAGCAGGCGACGGGAGTCATGCCGGTACGCTGCACCAGATAGAGCGCGGCAATAGCGGCAAGCGCCAGCCCCGCCGTCCACCAGGCCCAATGAAAGAGCCACAGGGCCAGGGGAAAAACGGCGCGGGCGTCCAGAATGAAGATTTTGGGCGTGAGCGCGGTGTCGCGCCAGAGAACGTCAGCCATTACAAGTCCTCCTCGGCGGCAAAGCGGGCATCCAGCGCGGAGACGCTGGAATCCTTGAAGCGCCGTCTGTTTTCCGGCAGCCAGGATTCCATGACGAGCATCCGTTGCCACAGGTCAGGGAAGTAACCGCGAAGTGTCCGCAGTTCATCAAGAGGCTGCAAAGGACAGCAGAAGCAACTGACGCGACTGAAGAAATGGTACAGTCCGCCCCAGGTGAAGCCGCGTTTGTAGCAGTAAGCCAGCGCGTCGGCCTCCGTGACGCCCCATTCCACCAGCGGATACCGTTGTACGCAGTAGACGCTGTTCTTTTTTGTCACGCCGTCCAGTCGATGCCGTTCGTCGGCGGCGAATCCGATACACTGACGCAGGGGGAGTTCAAGGCCGCTCTGGTGTGTGAGTGCCAGCAGGTGAGCTTTCAGAGCATCCTGCTTACGCCCCGTACACCAGCGAACGGGAGCATTGGGCCATCCGCGCCCGGCCATATGCACCTGGCGTGTTCCCCGCCTGGCCACCGGATATTCGGAAAACATCCAGTCAAACGGCGACTTGTCAGTTTCCACATCTACCGGCAGTCTGGGGCGCAGGCGCGTAATTTTCAGGCCGGTAAAGGCTTCAAGTTTGTCCAGATGTTCATACATTTCCGGGAATTCCCATCCGGTATCAAAAAACATGACATCGGCCACGGATTCTCCGTGTTCAAGGAGCATGAGCAGCATGGCCGTGCTGTCCTTTCCGCCCGACAGGGAAACGATGTTAGAGAATTGTTTCATGGTCATTCCTTCCCTTGTCTTTGCGTTCCGCCAGAATCGCCAGACAGCTTTCTCTGGTGATGTTTCCGTTTTGATAGGCGGTTTGGGCGGCATCCTGAATCCGCTGACCGGAAGCAGCCAGCAGGTCTTCGGTTTTCAGAATCAGACGTTCCAGCGGAGTTTCCAGCAGCGTTTCCCGGATGTCCGGCGTAAAGGCCAGATACTCGCGCAGCGCGATACGTCCGCTGTTGTCCGGCAAGGGGAGCAGGCGTTGGGAAATGACCAGCCGCAGACAGGAAAGCAGCGTGGCCGTCACCTGTAGCCGTTCCGCAAAGGGGAAGACGTTGATGATGCGGCTCAAGGTTTCCGGCACGGAGCGGGTATGCACGGTGGAATAGGCGGCGACGCCGATTTCCGCGCTCTCCATCATGCCACGAAGGGTGTCGGGATCGCGGCTTTCCCCAATAAGCACCACGTCCGGGGCCGTGCGTGTGCTGTTGCGCGTAGCCGTAAGGAAGGACTTCAGGTGTTCGGGAATCGTGCTTTGCGAAACAGGCCCGCCGGGATTGGGCACGGCATCGAAATCAAACTCAATGGGCGCTTCGTAGGTACTGACGTTACGCCCGCCGCTTTCGATGATACGCCGCAGAATGGCGGCCAGCAGCGTGGACTTGCCCGAACCCATCACGCCCGTGACCAGCACCAGACCGTTGGACGGCATGGCGTGGTCAAGGATGCCCTGTTCGACGTTCAGGTCTTCCAGAGCGGGCGGCATGGAAGGAATGGTACGGAAGACAATCTTGACACCCGTGGAATAGCCGTCCGCCACCGGTGTGGCGTTGCCGCGAAAACGGCGGCGCACACCGCGCGATTCCTCAATCTCGTGGGCAAAGTCGTAATCGGACTGGCCGGACTTGATTAGTGCGGATACGGAGTTGTTTTTGGTCAGCCGTTCCAGCGCAGCCAGCAGTTCATCCGTGGTGATAGGTCGTTGCGTGACCTTCCGCCACATTCCGTTCAGCCGCATCCATGCAGGCAGACCGGAGCGCAGATTGAGGTCGGACATGCCGCAATGAGTTCCCCAGAGCAGCAGATCGTTGAGTTCCGTATGCGTCCAGCGGATACGGGGCTCATGAGGGTAGAAATCGCTGGCCCCATGCTATTTTCCTCCTTTCTTTCGGGACGCGGCGGGCGCGACCGTGAACGCGGAAGGCGCGGTAATCCGATACACCTTCTGGCCGATGTTCAGCTTGTTGCCGTTGTCGGATCGGCGTGTCCCCAGGTCGGAGGACGCGGTATTGACCCGGCTCAGAAGGTGCTGTGCGGTGAGCAGGTGATAGAGCATGACGCCGCGATAGCTCCGCGCCATGCGGGACACGTTGTCGGTATAGAGCTGGTCGGCCTCGGCCAGCCCCTGTGCCCATGCCTCGCGCACGGCGGCTCGCCAGATGGCGCGTTCTTCCGCGTTCTTCGGCAGCACGGCGGGATGAGGCTCTTCCGGCGAGGGAAATTCATCCGCCATGAGGAATTCCCGCCAGTTGGGGATGACCGCTATGTATCGCGCGGGTTCCAACAGTTCATAGGTTGTTTTGGCGGCTGTGGCCGTGGCACCGTCCTCGATACGCATGGACGCGCCCGCCCGCGCGATTTGCGGCGGCATGATCAGGGCTTCACCCTGCGTGAGCATGAGGGGCGCAAAGTTGAAAGCCGTATCCATGATGGCGCTGTAGCGTTCCGTTTCCTCCAGGAGTTGGCCGTAACGCCAGGACATGGCGGTCTGGAAGGTGACAAGCCGCGCCGCTTCCCGGATGGCTTTGGGGCGCATAAGCTGAACGGCGGTTTTCTCTTTGCCGGTCGCCGTACCTGTCATTTCCAGCAGTCCCGCAAGTTCGGCGGGATCGCCGTGACGCGGCCCGGAGGCCGGGTCTGCGGGAATATGGACGGCAAGGTACTGCCCGGAACCGTCTTCCCGGTACGAGGCGTCATAGGGAGTGAAGGCTCCTTCTTTGGTTATACCATCGGCAGGCTTCGGCGCATTGGCTATTTCCGGCGACACGGGCGCGGGATTGACGGCTTCACCTTGTCTGACGGCACAGCCGGTCAAACCGGCGCAGAGCAGAAACGGCAAAACAAGTACAGCCAGCTTTTGCGATGCGTTTTTTGAGGACAGTTCAACCCGCTGAAAACGCTGACAAAGGATGTTCACCACGCGCGAGGCGTGACGCATGACCACGATGCAGGCAATCAGCAATGCCAGGATACCGCTTCCACAAAGAACGACGCCGGGCGTGGACAAGTCGGCGGCGGCAAAGCCGTCCTGAAAACCTTCCCGAAATCCTTTTTGATAACTTCCCATGTGGATGGGAGCCTCACGCAAATCAGGTAACGGCTCTTTGGGGAGAAGGATGGCGGGAGCTTTCATGACCGTGCCTCCGCGCTGGAAGTTCTGGCCAGCGTCAGCACCCGGTTGACCGGATCGACGCGCACTACGGCCTGCGGCTGAATCTGCCAGGCAATGTCTTCCAGCAGTTCATGCGCCGGACGGTTCAAACCGCGCACCACGACTGTCAAAGCCTGCGCGGAAGGAGTCCCCGCCTCTTTATAACGGTAGCCGAGTTGCAGGCAGATTTCCTTGAGCGCCCCGGAGGCTTCGCCAGTCCAGGCAAGGGAAACGGGCAGATTCAACGAGGGATCGGCGGGCGGCAGCAAGGGTTGCAAGCCCTGCCCGCGCAGTCTGGCAAGCATGGCGAGTTCGCCGTGGGCCTGCTCCGCAGCCTGCCCAAGCGTAGCTGATACGAAATCGACTTCATGGGGAACCAGAGGCGTGGTTTTCTCCGCGCAGGCCGCAAGAGCCAGACAGGACAGTATCAATAGGATTCTGGGAAACACGAAGCTACTCCTTCATAATTAAGGTTAAGAGAGACACACCCCCGCCCGCTACGGGCGTTTGCGGAAACGCAACAACCAGCGGCACAGCGGCGTAAAGCGACGGTGACGCAAAATGGAAATGCGCCAGAGCGTCGTGACCATGCCGAGCAGACAGGGCGGTGTAACGCAGGCCAATGACAGGAAGGAAAGCGGACTGTGCGACCATGCCGCCGTAATGAGGCAGGCCAGCATCGGAACGGCGAACACCGGCAGACGCAGGCGCAAGGCCGAGATGACGCCGGGAATATCCGCGTCGGCAATACCCCAGGCCGCAAGAACGAGGGAGAAATCTTCTTCCAGCGCGGCCTGTTCCGAGGCCGCGCGGTTCCGCCGGAAAGCGGCCAGCCGGGAACGGAAACCGGAACGGAGTTCCGTCAGGTGCTGACGGGATTCACCGGCGAGAGCCAGAACGCTTGAAAGGGAAACGGGCGTTTTCATGCCGACCTCCAACCGGGACAGTTCGCCTCAAACACCGCACGGGCAAAGCCCATCGGCGTGGCGCTGCGGAGGTTCGCTCTTTCCGGTGAAGGAGGAAGCCGGTGCATCCTGCTACCCTGTGCCGGCTCAAGGCGTTTGGGCGGCGGCATGATGAATCCGCCGCCTGTCCAGAGGCAGGTTTTCTTGGTGTACAGGTCGTTTTCACCACCCGGATAGCCCGCGTAATCACAGGGATCGAAGGTGAAGTCCGGCTTGCGCCAGTAGGTGGAGATGGTGGAAACGGGGTTTTCGATAAGGTACGGCGCTCGTGTCCATTCCGCGATACGGATGGAGGAATAGAACAGGCGTATGGACTGGAACAACGCGAACAGCCCCTTGTCTCTGAACCATCTTGCCCCGGAAACGGCCACATCCGTGCAGGGCGGGAAGAAGGCGGCAAAGGTGATGGGTCTGAACGGCGGCAGCCAGTCGCGCATGTCCGCGCCGACATGGATAATGTTTCCCTGTCTCGTTTCTCCCTGCGGATGCTGTATATCGACGCAGTAGCAGAGGTATCCCGCTTCCGCCCAGGGGCGCACCATGTTGCCGGTCAGGTCAAAGCAACTGATGACGGTTTTTTCCTTGTCGAAAATATCCATATCAGCTCCTGAAATTCTGTTGCGTCAGTCCCGGCCTGGGGCTGGACGCAGGGGGCTGCGGCGTTGAAGTCCGGGCGTTGCCCGCGCCGGAGCCGGGGTTGTTCCATTGCCGCGAAATGTCGCCGCGCAGTTCCCGCGCTCCATGAGCGCCGGAGGAAACCGCATTGGTGGAACCGACAAAGACGTTTTTCACGCCCGCCTGGTCTTCCTTCTCGCCAAGGGCGTGGAACTGCTGGCCTATCCAGTTGGTGACGTGTTCGGGCAGATAGTGAATAAGGGAAAAGAATTTGTTGGCCGTCATGATGACCACGATGCCGAGGATGACCAGCATGGCGAATGTACCGGTGATGCCGATGAGTTTTGTCTGCATGGTTCCGCCGACAAATATCTCGAAACCCGCGCCGAGCAGTCTTCCCACTACGTTTATGAGGATGACGGCGGCGAAGAATCCGCAGACCATAAGCGGCGGGCGGATGAGGATGCCGAGCAGCAGGAAGTAGCCCCGTTTGCCGTGCTGTCCCGCAGCGCCGTCCCCTTCGGGCAGGGCATGGGCACAGAGCCAGAGGGGAGCGGCCACAAGAGCTTCTACCACCAGAATAATCCAGCCCGCCAAGGCCGAAATCCAGCGGATGAACGGAATGGCAGGCAGATAATAAGCCAGCGCCAGGCCATAGAGCAGGAGCGGCAGAAAGACCGTGAACAGAGCGAAACTGATGTACTTGTCCAGATTGGGAACGGCCTTGCCCACAAACGGCAGCGCCTTGCCCATCGAGTGCGCCACGTCCACGATGCCGAGCGCCGAGGCCAGCCCCCAGGCCGAGCCGATGAGGTAATCCCCCACATTGGACACGGCCATAATCGGGTCTTGGCTGGAGAGCTTTTCCACCGCAATGGGCAGGATATTTCCGGCCACAAGCTGATTCAGCGTGGCCCGCAGCCAGTTGCAGATTTCGTCGAAAGCCCGGCCTTCGTCCGTGACGGACGGTGTGGCCGTGGTGTCGGAAATGCCCCTCCGGCTGGCGTAGGCGGTCTTGATGTAGTTGGCCACGCGCTCCTTTGCCGCTTCATAGTCGCGCAGGCCGTGCATCAGCGCCTGAAGCTCCGACACGGTGTACTCATGCGGACTGTAGGTGATGCCGGAGTACATGGCTTCCCGGACTTCCTGATTGATCCAGGCGATTGACCAGTAGGAAGACCCGGCGATAAACCAGCCGTATTGCGCGGCGTTTTCCCTGAACTCGTTGAGCTTGCCCTGAAGCTGTCCCTGTTGCGCGTAGCTTTGCAGGCCGGAAAGGATGGTCGTGTTGACCTGATTGGCCGCATCGTACAGGGCGCGAGGCTCGATGGATGAAGCCGGAGTACCGGGATCGGCAAGCTGTTGCGCCAGGGGCGAGAGCGCGGAAATAGCCGTACCCACGGCATTGACCTTGCCCCGGCACAGGGCGTCACTTTCGTCCACGCAGGAAACCGTGATGCTTCCCGCATTGCCGTTGAAGATGAATTTGTATTCGCCCCCGGACTGGAACCAGTTGCCGCTGTATTTCCATTCTCCGCCCGGCGTGATGTTCAGGCCGCGCCGTTCGTTCAGGTAATACTGGAGCGTCAGCGATTCCAGAGCGCCGTTGGTGATGGACGCATACTGCGTGACGTTCTGATCCGGAGCCTGGGGAGAAAGCTGCCCGCCATGTTCCACAAAATAATCCGTACCCAGCTCCCAGACGTAATTGCCAAGATTGATGGAAAAGCCGATGCAGGCCAGAATCGCCACCTGAAAGAGCGACAATCCCTTGAAAATGGGAGCCAATGCCCCCATTGCGCCCACAAAGCGCAAGGGCATCCATAAGGAACTGTATCGCTTGCCGAAAGGCGTTCCCTCGTGCGCTGTTCCGGCCACGGCAACGGCCAGCACCCAGATGAACAGGGCCGACACCACAGCCAGCGCAATCAGGTTGAAGGCGCTGAACATTTCAAGCATCAGTTCGGAAGCCTGACTGCCGCCAAGACTCGCGCCCCAGCTATCCCAGCCCTGGCCGAGAAAGGTGTCCAGAATATGCTTGCTGGCATCGGTCGGGAGCAGGACTTCCGAAGTCGCGGGAAGGTCTGTTGCCATACGGCTCTCCCCCTACTGCTGTGCGCCGACCATGCGCGTGTAGAGATCATCCATTTCCCTGCCGGTCGTGCCTTCCATGCGCGTGAGATAGTCCAGCGAGGCAATGACAGTCAGCCTGTCCAGCAAGTCCGTATTCTTGCGCGTCAGCTCCATCTGGAACGCCTGCATGATGACCAGCTCCCGCAAAAGCCCCGCATCCGTTGCTGTGGCTATTTGCGCGAACCAGTTGGGATTGCCGACGCGCATCTGCGAGAGGAGCCTGTACAGCCCGGCTTCCGAGAGCTTGCCGTCCACTATACCGGGCGGTGTGCCGCTCCCGCCCGCTTCCGACCACTGGTTTTCCGCCCAGGCCGTGACATCCTCCGGTAGCGTGGGCGCATGATAGACCACATGATTGTTCAGGGATTCCATGACGGCGGCCACCCGTTCCTCATGGATTTTCCGCGCCGCCGCATAGGTCTGCCCGGCGGGCGTTTCCTTCTGCTCCTCCGTCACCACCGGCAACGGGCGGGGATTGGCCAGCGTCTTGACGGCTTCATGGGCCTGCGCCACCTGATCCTCGGTCAATGTACTTTGCAGCGGAAAGAGCGCGTCCAGACTTTCCTGTTCGGAAGGCTGGTCATCGGCCAGTACGCGCTGGAGAAATTCCACCGGTTTTTTACCCGGCGTATTGGCATGGGCAAGCTGTTTTTCCCGCATGGCCGCGTGGATTTCCCGTCCGGCCTGAGCGCCGAGCTGGATGCCCGCGCCCAGCGAACTGCTTCCGCACAGTCCGGCGGGCTGCGCGGCCTTGCCGTACATATCTTCGGTTTTCATGGCTTCGCCCGCCACGGCCTGACCCTTGAGCGAGGCGGCATTGCTTTCCTTGAGCGCGACCAGCGCCCGCACGATGGTGGCCGATTCCGTCTTGATGGTGCCGATGATGTTCTGCGCGGCCAGCAGGATTTCCGAACGGATGGCTTCCGCTTCCGCAGCGGTATAGGCATTGACCGCCTGAATGGTTTCCGACTTTGCCGCGCTGATCATGGCGTTGATGGAACCGCAGCCGCAGCCCCCGGCCCATGCCGAAGCCGGAAGCAGGACAAGCGCCAGGGCAAAAAAGAGCTTTTTCATAGTTCCCTCGCTACTTCGTTGGCAATTTCCTGGATGACGTTGACGACTTCCCCATCGGCGTCGCTCTGGTCTTCGACCTTGCGCCTGCGGCGTTCGACTTCGGCCTTGGCTGAACCGCCGGGAAAACGAGCGGCCAGCCGCCGCAGGGTTTCGGACGGCCCCAGGCGCTGATAGAGATTGTTGCGGATAGCCACGTCTTCCGTGGTGGTGGAAAAGGCCCAGAGGGATTGCGGGCCTATGGTCAGGCTGAGGACAAGCTGGGACATGCCCGAACCAGTCCTGAACAGAGCAATGAGATTGGAACCGGCCTTGCCGGGCTTGCCCAACCGTGAGAGCGCATGACGGCAGGCCCCGTTCAGGCCGAAGCGTTCCGAGAGATTGTCGATGCTTTTTTCCGTGCCGGAACCGAGAATAACGACCGTGGTGGCAAGCTCGTCCGTGATGATTTTGGGAATGTCGTCAATGGACTGCGTGTACAGCCCGATGGACAGGTTCCACTTGCGTGATTCCCGCGCCATTGTGGTCATGTCGGCCTGAAGCTGGCCCGCCACCGAGACGTTGTTGGTTACACGATGAGCCTCGTCATAACATAATCTTTTGGGGTCTTCCCGGATGGCCTCAATGCGCCCGGCATGATAATCCTGATAATATTCGGGCATCAAAGCGACATCGGCGGGCATCAAAAAAAAGCGCGAACCAAGAACGTGTCGGGCCAGCATATACATGACCGCCGACTGTCTGTCCGCCGTGGCTCCTCCTCGCGGAGCCACTTCGTCCAGGTCGAGACTGACGATCTGCGCGTCGCCCAAATCGAACCGGGTAGGTTCCTTCAGGATGACATACGCTTCAATGGCATCCAGCAGAGAGCGCCAGACATTGTTGATGGTATGTTCCTCATAGGTGTTCTGGATGCCCTTGTTCTGCCGGATTTGCGCGCCCACATCGGCCAGCAGCGGCACGGCATAGCGTTGCGCCTGCAATGCCTCATGCACATGACCCCGTTCAAAAAGTCCATCCACCACTTCCCACCATGAGGTTGAAGCGTCGCGGCTGATACCTTCATGGACAATAAGTTCGTGCAGTTCCGGCAGGACGTTGGGCTGATAGAGCCGGGGATGATTGCCGTCCGAGAGTTCCTCATAGGCAAGGTCAATGGCCCGGCCTATCAGACCCGGCACGCCGTCCGCCGGAGCCGTTACATCCAGCGGCGTGGCCAGCAGCGACAGCAGGTTGACCAGAAACGCCTTGTGCGAGGGCAGGGGCTTGCGGCACCCCAACGGCGTGTCAAAGGGATTGACGGCATAGTCCGGCGTCATCCTGAGCCGGTGATAGGCGGCAAGGTGCTTTTTGCCTTCGGGCAGGTTTTCTTTCAGGAGCGTGATAAGGCCGGAGGAAGACGGCCCCACGTCCACGATGGACAGCCACGGCAGGCGGGACAGCCCGGCCTGCGTGACAAAGGCGAAGTTCATGGCGTTGAGGAAAACCGACTTCCCACCGCCCATCGGCGCTACCCCCAAATCAATCCATGCGGCCTGTTCGGAGGAATTGGGCGCGAACGGCATGACTTTACCGTCCTGAGTGCGGAACAGAAGGCTTCCTTCTTTCCAGGGTGAAGCCGAGCGCAGCGGCCACATGCCGATGGCGTCCTGAAGCGGCGCGGCCGTGACCGGAGCCGGACTGGACGGCATCATGCCGGGCAGGGTCGCGGTAACGCCGAGCAGCGGGTCGCCAAGAGCTTCCGTCACATCGCACGTTCCCCATCCCTGAACAGCCTTGGAGAGTTCCGCCACCCGTCGCCTGAGCAGAAGATGAGCCTCCCGTTCACTTTCCCGCACACAGGCCCAGGTGCAGAGGCAGATGCGGAATTTCACGCAGCACACGCCTTCCAAATCCAGCGTGCGCAAGGTTTCCACAGCATTGTTGAGACGTTTGTTGTCCGCGTTTGTGAACGCCAGAATTGCGGCCAGCAAGGGCTTGAGGCCCATGTTCAAACCGCCGTCTTCCAGCAGGAAGGACATGCGGTACGGCAAACGCTCGTCCCGTCGCGCCAGAACGCGGAAAAAGTCCTGGAAGGGTTTGGGCGTCTGCGGCATGAGCGTCATAATCAGCGGCCCATAGATGCGCTCGCCTATTCGGATTGCGCTCCGCGACACCATGTTCCCCTCGCGCGGCCAGAGCTGCGTTCTGAAGTCCGGGTACAGGACGTTATGCAATTCCTCTCTTTTGCCCGTGTCCGGGTCAGGCAGACGGAGCGGCAGGGGATCGCCGGGCACAAGCACCCGCCATGCCCGGTTGGTGAACTCCGGCGCGATGCACAGACGAATGTCACGCAGGGCGTCATGCGCCGTGAGCGGCCAGGCCAGCAAATCCGCCTGCCGGAAGGCATCAAGAACACCAGTGAGAAAACCGTTGTGCGCGTCATGCAGGGCGGCGACGGCACGGGCAATCTGCTGGCAGCCCGCGAGCGTCGGTACTTTGGACATGGCCGCGTCGCGCTCCTTCAGAGCCGTCTTCCGCAGGGTGTCGGGCAGCACGGCGGGCCGCGTCCACAGCACAATCCAGCATGTTTCCAGAGCACAGTAGCGTTGCAGGGCATGGCCCCAATCCTCCAGCAGCGGGCCGATATGCAGGCCGAGGTTATGCGCCGTCAGGCGCGACGGCTCAAGAAGCTCGGCAATTCGTTCTCCGCTGCTTTCCGGGTCATATTCAAAGACCACCTGAAGGGCATGGCCCGGTTTGGAAAGCGTGGCCTGGAGCTTTTCCGTCAGGCCGGAGACGATGGCCGTGTATTCCTCCACCCCCACATGCTTCAGCGAACCTTCCAGATGCAGGAGACTGACAAGGCTCCCGTCATCGGCCACCAGTACGCCGTTATCCACGGTTTCCAGCCTGCAATAGCTGTGAACCGGCCCGGCGAATGCTTCCGAGAGAGCGCGGATGCCGCGATCCACGCCGTTGACAAGTATATCAAGCATTACGCATCCCTCTTGAGTACGACTTGCTGAATGACCACGCCGCGCGGCGTCTTTGCTGTGGACGCGCGGCAAACAAGGACTGTGGCAAGGAGTTTTTGCGTGCTTTCCACGCCCTGACTGGATTCGTAGGAAACAATCAGGGGGAATTCGACTTTCCATGTGGCCTTGCCGCTCACCAGACCGGAAGCGATGATTACCGGGGCGCGTGTGGCGACGGCGGAAGCGGAAAGCCGCTTGTCCCGAATCATGTCCAGAACGCCGGAACTTTGCAGGGAAGCCAGAAAAGACTTGTAGGCCGCGTCATCAAAATGGGGCCGAATGGTTTCCAGCTTCTCGCGCCACTCAAGGAAGTTGAGCGACATGGCCCCGGTGATGGCGTTCGACGCCCAGGTCAGCAGGCCCTCCTGCGTGAGCAGCGGCTGGTCGAGCGGTACCATAGGCGCAAGCCGCAAGTCCGGCGTGGCTGCGAAGTATTGCGACTTCGGCTGGTTCAGGAGCAGGATGGCGGCAACTCCCAGACTGGCGCACAAGGCCACGGTCAGAGCGAGAGCCAGTTTCATGGCCCGGCGGAACTGCGCCCTGTACCAGTTCAGTCCCCCAATGACGGCGGCGGCATCCGGGGCGGGCGACGAGGCATGAGTTTCTTTCATGCTTTGAACCTGTTCCTGAGACTCCGGGGCGTCTTTTTGTTTTTTGAAAATATTCATGCCTCATCGCCTCACGCTTACAGGCCCAATTCGCCCATGCCGGAAGTCTGGTCGCTTCCGAACAGCGTAGCGGAACCGGAACCGAGGAGTTCTCCCAGGCCGAGTGCCAGAGCGCCGATAACCACCTTGGTCAGACCGCCCGCGTAAGTGCTTTGTCCCTGATTTTTTGTGGCCTTATACATGTCCACAGTGCCCCATACGCCCATACCCGCTCCGGCAGCGTATCCGGCAAGTGTGATGCCTTTGGCCACGCCCTTGGCGTTGTCAGCCACGTTTTCACCCATTTCGCCAAACGTGACGGCGGCATGGACTATTTCGGGAGCGAACAGCCAGACAGCGGCCATGCCCATGAAAACGGCGGTGAAACGAAGGGGAGAGATGGAAAAGGTATTCTTGACGATGTTCATGGTTTTTCTCCATTAGCCAAGGATGTTGGCGATATATGTTTGCACATCCCCTCCTATGGTGGCTCCGATGCCGCGCAGGAAGGTGACGAGGTTGACGGCGAGTATTCCGCCAAAAAGATGAACGAGGCCCCGGCTGAGGTTCATGGGCTGATTGGGGGTGTCGCGCATGAGACACAGCCCCCGCGCAATACCGATGAGGCCCACCGTGGCGATGGCGTACACCGCGAACTGGATGTAGACGGAACCGGGCGAGGACGGCGGGCTGTAGCTCAACGACTGCTCCGAGCTTTGGTTGAAGACCGTCATGGACAGGGAGTCCATGAGCGCGGGCAGATTGAGCAGCAAGACCGCGCAGACGAACGTCCATACCGCCGTGGAGCGGTTGAAGCGGTGCTTGTGACTGATGGCCTGCCCAAGCGAAACCACGGCGAAGGCGACGCCCACCAGGTAGGCCAGCCGGACAAGCACGGGCCACCATTGCTGCAAATGCGGGATGACGTTGGCGACGTAGTTGTCCATGCCGTCACCTGCCCTTGACGTTCAGAACGAGAACGCCCACGGGAGTGCCGCTTTCCAGTCGGACGGTGGGAGGTCTGTCGAAATTTTTCTCAAAGATTTTTCCGGCCTTTTCGCCCACCTTTCCGGCGGCTATCCATGCCTGGTCTTCCACGCTGTAGGTATTCCAGACCATCTGGTCGGTCACGTCATTGCCGTAGCCGTAGATGGTGCTTTGGGAGCCGCTATAGCGTTTGGCCGTGCCCAGACCTTCCAGGAACGCGGACGCGACAAGCCCGCCCCATCGTGAGAAAAAATGGGTATTCACGGAGCTGGCTACCGAGGCTTCCGAAGTGGACGGGTCAACGGCATAGGCTTCAAGCTGGACGGTTTCGCCGGTAGGCAGTACGGCCCGGTTAAAAGCCAGAACAAGGCGTTCCTCGTGGCGCTGGAACGTGCCCATCAGACGAGTGTTGCGGTAGGCGCCGGACGTGACCGTCGCCAGCACAGCGGACGGCACATCCGAGTTCACTCCCACATCTACGATGGCATAAAGCAGATCGCCCGGCTTGAGCGTCACGGAGGGAGGAGTGTTCCCTGACTGCGTTGTTTCCGGCGTGGTCGCAACAGGCGTGGTGACGGAAGCGGACTCATCCGAAAAATCGTGCAGATAGACAATCTTGCCTTCGCCCACGGCAACGGCGGACAGTTTCGTATCCAATGCCGTCAGGTCATCCATCATGCGTTTCAGCATGGTATTGTCCGTGCGCGGCGTCTGGACGGGCGCGGTACGCACCGGCGCGACCGGCGGCAGGGCCGGGGGCGTGTCTTCCTTCTTTCCCACCACGGGCTTTCTCTGTCCCACAGGCGTGGGAACAAAACTTTCTCCCGCCTTGAGAGCTTCATTGGCCTGTCGCGTATCGTGTTCCTTCAGTTTCTGATTGTATTCCTCCGAGCCTTCGCCTCCCGCCTTGCCGGTAATGGCGTCCGTTCTTGCCGAAGTCAGTCGGGCCGTGGCGGACGGTTTTTCCGGGGTAAACAGGAAAAAGGACGCAAGGAGTATGGAGACGACAAGGGCAACTCCCAGAAGACTGAACAGGATGAGACGCCGCTTTTTTTCCGTACTTGTCATATCGCTCATAGCGTGCCCTCATTGGGAAACTTGCAGGCGAATCGTCTGAATTTGTCCGTTTCTGGAAAGCATCAACCGCGACGTGACCGGCATCTCATAGCATTTGGTGTTGCCCGCTCCGTTGACCACGGCTGTCCAGGCTGGCCACATCAGCGTATGAGTCGTTCTCAGGTAGTGCTTGCCGTTGTGGTGCCAGACAAGCACGTCATCAGACACCGGCTCTACGCGAACCCGTGCGGCCTTTTCCGGCGGAACGCGGTCAAGAAAGGCCAGCATGGAGGAATCCGCCGTTTCCTTGATGTCCCTGATGATGGGGAGGGCGGCTTTCGGGCCGTGATGGGCAAGCTGGAAAAGGACAAGCGCGTCCGCCTTGCGCCTGGGGGCGCGGACGGAATCCGACTCAAGCCTGATGACCAGCGGTATGTCCCGGTCTTGCAGCGTGACTACAAGGGTGGACGTGGCGTAACCCTGCGTGGGCATGACGTTGAGCAGGTTTCCGTCCGGCAGTTCCGGGCGCAATACCTGAAAGAAGGACGGCCCACCGTTGGTCACGGAGGTGATCGGCCAGGGCTGACCAGTGGAATCATGGAACACCAGCGAGGTGGCGACATTGGCCGTAGTGTGGACAGCCACGGGAGAGCGGCCCGGCTCCAGCGTCACGCGCACCGTGCGTGTGTTCAATGTCGGAGACACGGGCAGCAGGGCGCGGTCGCGCTCATCCGAACGCGAGCGATATTCCTGTATCTGCTCCTGATCCAGCGGCATCATCTGCCGCAGACTCTCTTCAAACAGGGCTTGGGCGTCCCGCGCTTTTTTGTCCGCCGTGTCCTGGGCGGCGTTCTTTTCCGTCTGTCCGAGAACCGTGTTTTGTTTTTCGGGCGGCGTGGCGGGCGTCTCATCCGCAAACGCCGGTCGCCCGGCGAGGACGGTCAAGGCCAGAAGACAGCATATTTTCTTCACGATGAATCCCTTATGTGTAAGCGGTTATGGGAAAATCAGGCGCACTGAAGACGTTTTCCCTACGGAACGTCGCGCCCATGCCTTTCAGAATTTCTCCCACTGAACGACACGGATTTCCGCCGTTCTTTCGGACAACCAGCGGCGCTTCCCGTTGCATCCGGTATTCGGCAGTCTGGCGGCGTTGCTTGTAGTCATGGAGAAATTCGATAATCCCCAAGGTATTTCCTGGTGGCACCTCATCCGCTGATGGCGCGCAGTTTTGGGAATGCAGGTGCAGCCAGATGCCGAACGGCATGGCATCGTTGGCGACGGGTGGAAATTTTGCCGCGAACGCTTCAAACATGGGGCGTAGTCGAGTTTTGTTTGCAAGCCATGCCTCATGCTGACTCCGTTCCCGTTCCTCCCGCATCCGCATTGCCTGCCGCACGTCCTGAGTGTGCTTTTGTCCTGTCTGTTCAGTAGGCCGCACCGGATCGAGCCAGCGTTGTCCGCGCAGCCAGTTGCTCATTTGCGGCACAAAGCGTCCCTGTTCGCGTTGCCAGCTTTCCGAGGAGGCAAAGCGTCGAATGGCGGCATGAAGTTCAGCCAAAGGCGGCAGCTCTCCGCTTCGCAGGAGCTGGAGCCAGGCCAGACGCGCGAAGCCCTTGGCCTCCTTTTTGGGGTACATGGCCCAGGTGGATTCAAAATCGGGAAGAGAAGAAGACTCACCCCCCGCCGCAGGCGTTCTGGCCATGCGGCGAACGGGACTGGCCGTTGCTTCACCGGGCGTATGGGGGGAAGGGGGGGAGTATTTTTCTTTTCTTTGTTTGCTAAGATTGGTTAAGTAGCCAAAATTTGCCTCATGGCAGCCAACTTCTGTCTGCTTGTTGGAAAAAGATGCCTCTTGCTTTTCAGTAAGCTCTTCAGGGCGCAGAAGGTAATAGACGGAAGAGCGATATTGCTCACGCCTTATAAAAATGAGCTTTTCTCTGACAAGCTCGGCAAGGTAGTTTTTGACGCTGCTGATGCTGCATGAAAGTCTTTTGGCAAGCGTTGCCTGTGAAGGCCAGCAATGGTCTTTATCGGCGGCATAGTCACACAAGATCGCGTACATGGTTTTTGCTCCAAACGTAATGGACATTTGCAGAATAAACTGTGGCAGAATTGGGCCGTAAATATTTCCCTTTGGGGCAAACGTCTCCATTTTTTCCTTCTCCCGGCCCGAAAAAAGACAAAAACAGCAGATTCGTTATTGACAACGATGAACCTTACGGTTACTGTTGTTCTCACATTGCATTAGTAAGAACACAGTTCTGCAAGAAGCCGTTGAGTTGCCGCTCGACGGCTTTTTTGTTTTTTGGGGCTTGGCGTTATTTCCTCAATGGGATGTCCTCTTGAGGCGAGTTGGCGACCTGTTCAAAACGTGGGCATCACGCATAACCGCAAGGGCAGCGCCGGGGGAGGCTTCCGGAGTCTGCCCGGAGTACGGTGCGGCCAGTGGAGGCGCACGTATGCGTGGGTGGGCGTCTGGAACCGAAGAAAGAAGGACGTGGCCGTATATGAAAAAAACTCCCGCCGACCATGTGGGGCACATGGTCAGAAGGAGTTCTGTACGGAGAACAAAAAGGAACACATCCGAAAAAAGTGAAATTTTTTCGGAAAAATTTTTGTTCTCGATAACTACGGTATATTCTTGGGGAAATAAAAGCTGACTGGCAAAAAACGGATAAGAAAACGGATAAGCAACCAAGGAAGAAAGCCGGTAAAACCTGTCAGGCTCCGGCTCCGGTATCTTCCTATAATTATAAGAAATTAAAGAAAAACTGTCCGCATTGGACGTATTAGTCTGATATGTGAGGGACTCTCTCTCTCTCTCTCTCTCTCCATGTCTGCTTCAGGCCTTTCAGCCATGCCTTGAAAACCTTGTGGCCGTTATGAAGCCTGTGCAGAAGCGGATAATGGAGGTTCAGCCCCTGAGCGCGCAGGAAGGCCACCGCGTCCGGCTCAGACATGTTTGTATGCATCTTGTTGATAAAGAAGGAATCCCATTCGGCCCGGAAATCCCGTTCCACACCTTCTTCCCGGGCGATGGAATTCAGGATTTCACAATAGACGGCGCGGACACTCTGCATTCCGGCGATGGTGCGATCCCGGATTTCCTGTGCGGAAACGGGGAGTTGCCCGGCTTTTTTGACGGCTTCAGCCACAGCTTCCGGCACAGGTTCTGTCCAGATAACATAGTCCTTGTCAAAAAAGGCTTCCCGGCCGCCGATGCTGGGAGTGGTCACCACGGGCAGGCCGCACAGCAGGTATTCCATGGCGGCAAAGCATGCGCCCTCCTCAGCGGAAAGAATGACGCCGCAATGGCTGGATGCATAGACTTTGCAGATCTCTTCTATGTTGTAATGCTGCCATGTCCTGCCGTTATACTGAGGGAAGTGAAGATGAGGGCAGGCACTTTTATATTTTTCGGACAGAGGAAGCACAGTTTTTACATACTCATAATCCTGTGGATCGAGAAAATAGGTAATGAGGCAGCAGTTCTGTATATCACGAACAAGCTCTATACGTTTATAAGGAGCCATGCGTGAATTTATGACTGCATCATAGTGCTTTTTTTCATCTTGAATGGTATAAAGGCGTTCGTCCAGAAAGGCATTCTGATTACAGAGTTCGGATCGGATTCCATGCTCGCGCAATAGCTGCAATTCGTCCGGTTCATTGGCCAGTACCGTCACAACCAGATGGGGATACCTGCGCAAGTGGCGGTGATAGGCGCGGTTGAAGGCTTCAAATTTGCGTCTGGGCAAAATCGACCAGTTCAGCGTCAGAACGAAGTGAATGCGTCCGCGGGCCGGCCTGAGCAGATACGGGGCGAGCTGCTTGATGGGGGAAAAGATATTCCCGAAATTGTAACAGTGGATAATCCATGGGTTTTTGGAAACGATGTGGAAGCCAGGCATGATGTTTCCTTCCGGAGTCTGGACGCGTCTTGCCATGAGAGCGTTTTGCGTTTGAAAATATCTGCCGGCCGGGAGCCTGTGCGCCGGAGCGCGGGGTTCACATCTCCGCCGGAGTTCAATGCTGCAGAGGAGCTGCGGCGACGCCGGAGAGGGGCGCTTTGCCCTGGAAAGGCTCCAGCGGCTACACGTTGAACAGGAAGTGCATGATATCGCCGTCGCGCACGATGTATTCCTTGCCTTCCACGCGCAGAGTGCCGGCAGAGCGGCAGGCCGCCTCGCTCCTGTACTCCATGTAGTCGGCATAACTGATGACTTCAGCCCGGATGAATCCCTTTTCAAAGTCGCTGTGAATGACGCCGGCAGTCTGCGGCGCCTTCCAGCCCTGTTTAAATGTCCATGCGCGTACTTCCTTGGGACCGGCAGTGAAGTAGCTGGCCAGCCCCAGGGCATGATAGCCGGTACGGATGACGCTGAGCAGGCCGCTTTCGCCTATGCCGTAGGATTCAAGCATTTCTTTCTGCTCCGCCTCGGAAAGACCCTGGAGTTCTTCTTCCAGGCGGGCGCAGATTTTTACCAGCTCCGCCCCGCGCGAGCTTGCGAGACCGCGCAGCGCCTGCACATGGGAGTTGTCTTCCGCCAGGCCGTCCTCGTCCACATTGGCGCAGTAAATAACCGGCTTCGCAGTGAGCAGCGCCAGTTCGCGCCACATCTGGCGGAAAGGCTCGTTGAGTTCCGGCACCTCATAGGAAGAGGCGGGCCTGCCTTCGTTCAGGTGCGCGAGCAGCTTCCGTCCCTCATCCACAGCCTTTGTCAGTTCCCTGTCGCCCTTGACCTGTTTCTGGAGGCGTTCCAGGCGCTTGGTCACGCTGTCGATGTCGGCCAGCAGCAATTCTGTTTCAATCGTTTCCACATCGCGCAGCGGGTCAACGCTGCCGTCCACATGGGTAATATTTTCGTCTTCAAAGCAGCGCACCACTTCCACGATGGCCGCGCATTCACGGATATTGGCCAGGAACTGGTTGCCCAGTCCTTCGCCCTTGCTCGCCCCTCGCACCAGACCGGCAATGTCGATGAAGTCCACCGTGGCGTAAATGGTCTTGGCGGGTCTGACCAGCTCGGTCAGGGCGTCTACACGGGCATCCGGCACCGGCACCGTAGCCTTGTTCGGCTCGATGGTGCAGAAGGGATAATTCGCGGCCTCGGCGTTCTGCGCCCTGGTCAGTGCGTTGAAAAGCGTGGATTTGCCCACATTGGGCAGTCCGACGATGCCTATGCTCAATGCCATGGTATGCTCCGTGCGGAGAAAGTCGTTGAAAAAAGAAAGAAGGCGGACATTTCATCTCTGAAAACGCCGCTGCCGAAAATAAGCAAAAGACCGGGGGAAGGCAACCACGGCCGTTGGAGCCGCGCTGCCCGGACGACGCATGGAGGAGCTGGTGCGGGATGAAGGGAACTGGCCGGACGGCAGTCCGGCAGAAGATGTTTCCGTCCGGACGCGGCTGACGGAAACAGCATACGGCAGGTGTGCCTTTCCACCATGGAAGGGCGCTTATGCCGCATGCCCGGCACAGGGAATCTCCCAGCCGGAAGTGCCGGGAACTCCATACCTCCGCGGCGCCGCCGCCGGAACTTTACGCTGCCGGGGCATCAGTTGCGCGGCAGTTTCGTCCGTACCGTAGGTCCGAGCGGCTGCGCACCGGAAGCGTCGCGCAGAAGCGGCAGCAGCTCGTCCGTCACGGGCACGGTGCCGGAGCCTGCGGCCAGCACCTCCCGCGTGGGAGTGTGAATGAGGCGCATGTTGAAGCGCACGCTGCGTTCGGTGACGGTATAGGTGCCTGTCAGCACTGCATGCGTATTCACATCGCGGGAGACAAGTTTTCCGACATCGCGGGTGAGCAGAAATTCCCCTCGTTCAGGCGTCATGAGAACCTCGTCGCCCTTGCGCAGTTCTTCAAGTCTGTACCCCCTTTCCTTGAAGTAGCGGGCCAGTTCTTCGGACATCTGGCGGGCCAGGGGGCTGGTGCGCTTGAGGTTGTCCAGCCAGACGGGCACGGTGCAGGCGATGGATACCTGGTCTCGCGTCATTTCCGAAGGCTCGAGAATGCGCATGAGCTGCTCGTCAAGCTGTCTGCCGATATTGTCGGCCGTTTTTGGCACGAAGCCGATGGTGGGGCCTTCTTCCGGCAGGATTGAGTCAAGCAGTCCCGCGCGGGCGGGGACGACGCCCAGTATGAATATGACGGCAACACAGAACAGAATGCGGCGGAAAGGCATGTCGGCCTCGCGTGCGCGATCAGCGCAGGGTTTTAATTTGCAGATCCAAGGCTGCCAGCTCCTGCTTCAGCCGTTCCACAACGGTCGGCGTGCGTGCGGCCGCCAGGGCCAGGGCAAAATGCTGCCGAGCCAGCTCATAGCGATATTCCGCCTGATAACGGCGGGCCAGTACCCAGTTGTCCATGGTTTCGTCAGATTCCGCGACAAGGGGGGAATGGAAGGAACAACCGGCCAGAAACAACCCCATGAGCAGAGGCACAAGCAAAATTCGCAGCAGGCTCACGACTATTTCCTCCCCGGGTTGATGCGCAGGCCGCCGGCGCGGAGGGGCGGCTGCGCGCTCATGCGCTTGAGCATATCATTCATGGGCAATACAAGCTGTGCCGTGCGCAGCACCATGCCGTCCGAGGCTCGCACCATGCGGGCGTTGATGAACAGGGCGTCCCTGTCCCGGTAATAGGTGCCCAGGACCACAGCCGCCCAGTCCTGCCTGACGCGGATTTTTGAAAGCGCCCGGGACAGGGCGAATTCTCCCTCTTCAGGGCGTGTTTCGATGACGCCGGGGAAACGATACTCCCGCACGGAAACGCCGCGCTGGTTGAATTCGTAGAACATGGCCTCGGCCAGATAGCGGCCGAAGCCGGAAGTCTGGTTGAAGTCGTCCAGAGAAACAAAAGAGGCGGGTACGGCCACTACATTGTTCAGTGCAGCGCTGGATTCGGTGTCCAGCATCTGATCGACAAGTTCACGCACCTTGAGCTTGAGCTCCTGCGCCTTGACGAAGCGCGGATCGGGCGAAGGCTTCGGCCCTCCGGGCACCAGCAGATAATCTCCGTCCATGTCCGGCAGCAGAATCGTGATTTCCTTCTCGGTTCTTTCCCGGAGAGGGAAAGAACCTTCGGGGGTGCTGATGCGGCCCTCGTAGTCGGGCGATCTTACATAACTGCCGGGTTCGGCGACGGCAGCCCCCTTCGGGGCGGCGGCATTCCGCTCAATCCCCTGTGCACGGCAGGGCAGTACCGCGAGGCAGCAGAACAAACACAAAACAGAGGCACGCATGTGATATCTCCTTCCGGAGCGGCAGCAAGGCTCCGCCGCGGCATGTTGTCTGTCCGTTTTTTCGGCAGGCTCCGGGAAAAGTTAAGAGCGCCGGGGCATGCGGAGGGAATTCCCGCGTTTATTCCTCCATTTGAAAGTCGACGCGGATTTTGTACAGTCTGGCAGCGGGCAGATTGAGCAGGGCAATGCCGGTACGGCGCGTGATTTCTTCCAGCGTGGCGCACACCTCTTCCCATGAAGGGCCGATAAGGGTGAACCATACATTGTAGGCGTGGTTGCGCAGGTAGTTGTGGGTGACGCCGGGGTGGGAGTTGACCTCGGCCACAAAGGACTCCAGCTGCTCCTCCGGAACTCTGGCGGCGCAGAGAGTGGAACGGAAGCCAAGCTTCGCAGACTGGAAGTTGGCTCCCATCCGCCGGATCAGTCCGATCTTCTTCATGCGCCGCACACGGTTCAGGGCGTCCTCCTCGGAAATGCCGAGCTGTTCTCCAAGAGCCGCATACGGATGAGAAACAAGGGGAAAGGCCGTCTGGATGATGTCCAGAAGGCGTTTGTCGACAAGGTCAAGCTGCGTCTGTTCCATGGTGCGGTTTGCGGCGTCCGGCGTCTTCCCGGAGGGGAGACTGGGGCGCGGGTTCATCGTGAATGAGTTCCGACATGCGGATGCCGTTTTCCCTGTAATGCTCGCGCAGGATATGCTCAATATGGCCGGCATTTCCCCCGTTGACCGCCTCGGCGATGACAAGGTGGCGTTCATAGAACTCTCTGGGGGTGAACAGGGTAATCCAGTACTGGTAATAAAGGTACTTGGAAATGGTGGCGCAGGAGGAGCGGGCCATTTCCACAAGCCGGGTGTTGGGACAGGCCGACAACAGGGCGGCATGGAACTGTTCGTCTATTTCGGCCAGATCATCAAGACGCGTGGCATAGTTGAGCTGTTCGCCCATGCTGGTCACAATGGCCCGGAAGGCATCCGCGTCCTGCGCGGTCCATAGCCGCACGGATTCCACCGCCCCTGCGCCTTCCAGAATGCCTGCCACGGTGTAGCTGTCGTAAATTTCACGTGCGCTCATGTGCCGGACGGTCTTGCCCTTCTGCGGTTCGGCGCAGATAAGCCCCTCCTGCGCAAGAGACAAAAGCGCCTCGCGGATGGGGGCACGGCTGATTCCGAGCCTTTCGGACAGAAAGGCTTCCCGTACGGGGGCTCCTGGAGAAAGTTCTCCTGAGCGGATGAGCGAGCGGATATACGCCGCGGCCTGAATGCTGTACGTTTCCTTTTTAAAGTCCATGAGGGCTCCTGCGCAGATGAGCGCGTACTCATTATCATAGGCGAGGAGCAGTTTTTTGCAAGAGCGGAAAACGGCCATGGCCGCAGCGAGGATATCGGGCCATGGCCGGACGGTGAGAATGCAGGAAAAACTGTCTATATGCCCTCGTCTTTTTCGCCGTCCTGCATGAACTTCCGGTTCCAGCCGGTCAGTGCGGAAAAAAGCAGAACTCCGAGCAGGGCCCATGAATAGGGATTGTACAGCGCCGAGCTGAGCGGAGGAGCCGTGATGCCGTATGCTTCTGCCGAGCTGCTGAGCGCTCCGTACCATGCGGCGACGCAGATATGCCACGGGAGAATGAAAAATACCGTACAGACCGCGCAATCCATAAGATTGGCGCGTCTGGCGGCTCCGTGTATGGACATACTTTGGCATGGCACTCACA
>ENA-ORTY01000656-ORTY01000656.1-human-gut-metagenome-genome-assembly--contig:-NODE-656-length-44282-cov-10.317204_pt1 | contig 44282 bp, 79 predicted proteins | sample MGYA00241917_ERZ509198 | MGnify/ENA primary metagenome ERZ509198 (study PRJEB26280, sample SAMEA2338857) | human gut metagenome | biome: human gut; feature: human-associated habitat; material: faeces...
GGAGAAGCAAGATAAAGTTTCATTTTTAATTTTCCTTTCCTTTATTTTCTATAAAAATTATATCACAAATTTTTATTTTTGTCAAATTATTTTCGTTTATTGTTTAGACGTAAGACGTCTAAACAAAAAAATTTTGAGAAAAAGGGCGAGATTTCTCTCGCCCCATTTATTATTCGGCATCAGCCGTAGTTGCCACGGCGTACTGCTTCATCTTGCCCTTCTTGGGAATCTTGATTTCGGTCACGGTCAGGCGACCATCCTCGACCATCTGGCGGCACATGGAGGAAGCCTTGGAGGTGGAAACTTCCTCACCATCGGCGGTAGTCACACCCTGCTTGTTAAGGGCATCGGCAATGTCGGGAGAGGTCATGCCGCCATTCTCAGTCAGCAGATTCAGAATGGCAATCTTGAGGGGTTCGTTCGCCTTGGACTTGGCGGACTGCTGTTCGGCGCGCTTGGCGTTGGTTGCATCCAGCTTCGCAATCTGTTCCAGAGCGTGCGCTACCTCAGCTTCACCAACGATATTCTTGGACACATTCACAAAAAACTCACGATTAGTCATAATAGACTCCTTTCATATTCGGCGGTAGGTTCGCCACCCATTTTTTGATTTGTCAGTAGGTTCCTGTCCTTACTGCTCTTATATTGTAGCACATTTTGTGCTGGTTGTCAAGGGATTTTTCAAAATTATTTTGAAAAAGTTGGCGACCGATTGATAGGGTTCTATACAGTTCCTTTGTTCCAACAGTTCGCCACTCCACTAAGTTGCCCTACTCTTGGGAGTGTTCCCTCCCCTTGACACCAATATAATATCATATATTATATGGAAAGTCAACAACTATTTTCCACAAATTTAGACGTAATACGTCTAAATAATATCTCAAAGGTCAAATCAGACCTTTGAGAATTTCAAAAATTTTTGTTTCATCATAAGCAATTCCATTCCAGGTTTTTCTGTTATGTTCTTCATCATCGAATAGAATACCTTTAACACTGACTGCTTCATGCTTTGGAGTACCATAGGGAACAATCACGATTTCATCCCAATGAACACTATGAAGATGTTTATTGAGCCAAGCTAGTTTTGCGTTGGTGACAGCTTCATTATATTCAATTGTACCATTTTTGCTGAGCCAGCTCACGATGCCAATATAGTAGCCATCAGCTTGCAGGCGGTTTAGCAGACGAGCTAAAAGGCTCATGTTAATGAGAGGCCGGGCTACTTTGTATGGATAAGGATCACTCGCAAGGAGATAATCTAACCAGTTTTCGATATCATATAATCCTGCCATTACACCATCCATGTCAAACCAAATTGCTTTCATTTGAATCATTCCTTTCTTTTCTGTAACAATATAATATCATATATTTTCTAAAAAATCAAGTCTTATTTTGAAAATGTTTAGACGTTACACGTCTAAATATTCTATAAAAGGAAAGGAAGGGAGATTTCTCTCCCTTCCATTTTAATTAGCGGCGGTTTTCACAGGGCATCTTATAAACAGTCTGTCTACGAACCACAGTGATGACACTGGAGGGGTCGATTTCGCCGCTAGGCAGGATTCGCACATACTTATTTTCAGTGTGACGAACGCCGGTGCGGACATTTCTGATGCCAGCTTTATAGCTTGCTTTAGTATAGACACCGCCAAGCTGACGAGCGATTTCATTGGAGGACAGACCAGACATATGAGCCAATTCAGTGGCAGTATATTCTTCACCGGTTTTGGTCATCTCCTGGGCGACAAATTCCAAAGCTCCAACCTTAGCCTCAAAGTAGGCGGCTTCGGCTTCCTTGTGCGCCTTACGCATGGCGGCAACATCATCGGCAGACATAACAACAACAGTATTTTCCATAATTTTTATTCCTTTCCTTTTTGGGGTTTATTTTGTTTTTGTATTCCCCTTGATTACATAGATATATTATCATATAAATCCTAGAAAGTCAATAACCAATTTCAAATTGTTTAGACGTCATACGCCTAAATAAAATTCCAGAAAAAAGTGGGGCACTATTGCGCCCCACAGATATTTTACACAAAATCGGGAATAGGGTAACCACGGAAGTGCGCGAAAGCAACTGCCATGCCGGTGTCTTTATCAAAAACATCGGTCGGAGAGCACTTGGAAATTCCATAGCCGCATCGGTCGCTCCAGCGGTCATTGAAATAGACCGCAACAACCTTGCGCTTCTTATCACACAGGATGACCTCAGAGAAATCCTCGAAGTCCTCGCTGTACTCAGTCAGCATCTGTTCGACCCACTGCTTGCGCATTTGTTCTTTGGGTACACGGGTCAGTTCCAGGCCACAGTCGGTGCGATTGATGGAAATACACATATCGGGATTTGTTCGATGATACTTGAGAGCCAGACCTTCAACTGCGCTAACAAAACTTTCGTAATTCATAAAACATTTTCCTTTCCTTTATTGGGTTTCCCCCTCTTGATTACATAGATATATTATCATATAAACCAAAATTTGTCAACACTTTTTCCAGAAATTTTTAGACGTTACACGTCTAAATTATACACCTAAGGCGTGAACGCCTTAGTATGTATCATAGCCAAGAATTTCGGCTTCGATAGCGGTATAAATTTGGCCAGTATAATGACAATAGCAAGCCAGATCATCCACAATATCCCAAGCCTCTTCAATGGTATTAGCTTCAACAAAGAAATAGCCACCATTGTCCATATCCTCAAATAAAAAATTATTCATCTATTTGTCCATCCTCTCTTTTCATTACGCTTGGCTACATTCATTAGACGAATCGGCACAGCATTCTTTGAGCCGTACCATTTAACCAGTTGGCGCTGAGTAGGCAGATACATAGTAATAACAAATTCTTTATCAACAGCTTTGATAATAGCTACACCAGTTTCTGTCAGCTCAACTCGTCTGTAGTTTCTTTCTTCGTCATAAATTACGATAGTATCAATTACCTCACCAAAACCAACTTCAGTTGCAATCCACACAATGCGTTCTTCTCTATCAAATAATGCGTGACTGGAAAATTCTACTTTTTTCAATTGACTCCCTTCTTTCTTTTGGTGTAACTACATTATACCAAATATTCCAGAAAAGTCAAGAATAATTTTCTACAAATTTAGACGTAACACGTCTAAACAAAATATATGGAAAGGAAGGGGAGTTTCCTCCCCTTCCATATATATATTAAGCAATGGCTTCCTTAATCAAACGCTCAAGATCTGCCTTGGTCGCGCCCAGTTCCAATTCTACCAGAACCTGCTCAATGGCAGCAGCTCGCTTTTTACGGATTTCACTCTCATGGGCATAGGAAGCCTTTTGCATGGGACTGTCCCAAGAAGAAGCAGAAAAGATGCAATTGTGAGTTCTCTTGATTGTGAATCCTTCCGGCAGATTGTCGATATTGGCAACTAGCTCCTTCGCATAGGCATCAACCTGCTCTTCCAGCCGTTCACACAGCTCATTCATCTTCTGATTTGCGGCGACGTATTCATCCTTCGGTGCGCCATAGGGCAATGCGTTGTTGACGGTCTTTTCGACATACTCACGAATAATTTTGGTAACTCTCATAATATTTTCTTCCTTTCCGTCTGGGGTATCTCCCCTTGACACCTATATATTATCACAGTATACTCTGAAAGTCAATAAAAACTTTCTACCCATTTAGACGTAATACGTCTAAATATTCTACAAAAAATGCGCCCGGTGGGACAAGCCCACCGGACGACTTTCATTATAATTTACAATAATTCACCCTCAAGTAGTATCTAACCAGTATTAGACTTGCTTAAGAGATATAGGCATATTATACGGGAAGCCACCCCTAAACTAAATCATATAAACAACCACCCAGCCTTTTCAACACTTAATTAACAGCGCACAGAACAGCGCAATGGTTATGGCGCAGAGGAGTACAGTATCTACCATATTCATGGCAATTTCTCTGTAATTCTTGCGATAACTTGCGGGACAGTTGTCAAAGCTAAGAATAAAGCGGGCGAACTTCCGCATCATTCTGCGATATATTCGGTAGACCATTTTTATCTCCCCTTTCTTTGTATCTATATGATATCATAGAAAACATTAAAAGTCAAGAATAAATTTTAGAAAATTTAGACGTAACACGTCTAAAATATATTTCAATGGGCGCTTTCGCGCCCACTGTTTCAAATTTCAATTACCTCTCCGGTATAAATATTATATGCCATTTTTTTAACGTATAGGTCTTTGGCAAGTTGGTAGCTGATATTTGCATACTCTTTTACAAAAGCGCTGATATGGCGCCGGGTTGTAGCCGAATATAAGCCATTGATAGTCAACCAGCCGTCGGAACGAATCATAGCAACATCGGTATAATACGATCTCAAAATGATATTGCCATTATCCATAATGATGACTTTTGCTTGCGCATAGGGCATTTTGTTCAATTTCTTTTCCATAATTTTTGTCTCCTTTGTTGTTTGGTTTGTATCTATATATTATCATACCAATGTTAAAAAGTCAATAGATAATTTTATCTTGTTTAGACGTAACACGTCTAAATAGAATTCGGACGGAGATTTCTCTCCGTCCTTTTCTTACGTTCTTTCAAAAATTCTATGGTCGTAGAAGAAATCGAGAATGCCGCGCACTCGATTCAGCTCGTCCAACATAACGACCTCTCCGGTCTCAGCCGACATGAGGTGTCCCTCGGAGCCGAACAGCGTAACAATTTCCGTAATTGCGCGCTCGGCGCCCTGAAGTGCCTCGAGTTCTTCGAGAGTGAATTGAATGTCATAGAGTTTGCGATTATTAACAGTCATAAGTGGTATTCCCCTTTCATTTATTGTACTATTATTATATCATATATTTTGAGAAAGTCAAGAAGAAAATTCATTTTATTTAGACGTACTACGTCTAAATAATTTCCTACAAAAAAAGAAATTGGCGTACATGGCGCCAACTCTTTTAGCAGTTAACTAACTGCCCACGCTTGCGGGGTCTCCATCCATAAATAGTTTGCTGATTGGTTGCCTGGCCAACTGCTAACGCCTTTTTCTTGGTAGTGAACCGTTTGCTAATATCGATATAATAAATTCCATCATTGAACCAGATGCCAATATTTCCATGGCGGCCTAGACCGTGATGGAGAAGTGCGCTGACTTCTTCCGGAGTTTTACAAGTAATTCCGGTAATGCCGACCTGCCATCCGGTTTTATATTCTACAATTTTACCGTTGCGGAGAGTCAAACCTTCACTGTTCTTTATGTTGCGGATGGTGCGGACGTTGATTCTTCTGTTAGTAGTATATTTCATAAAATTCTCCTTTGGTGTTTGGGATTTTCTGCTCCCTTTTTGTACTTTAATTATATCACGTCTATGCAAAAAGTCAACAATAAATTTTAGAAAATTTAGACGTGTCACGTCTAAATAGCTGGTTATTCGATACCAGAAAACGATCCACTCTAGTTAAAATTATGGTGGCAATTAGTGCTAGGTTTGGGCGGAGTGCCTGCTTCCGACTGCCTCCCTATCACCCACGGCAGCAAGGGGAGAGTTGCCATGCCCGTGTCCGTCACTCTCAACCGACCTTGTACCTGTATTATACACAATAAATTCTGAAAAGTCAATAACTAATTTTCTATGATTTAGACGTGACACGTCTAAATGAAATCGACACGTCTAAATATTTTATAAAAATAAAAAGTGGGAACGGATTGCTCCGTTCCCATTGTAAGGACGATTACTCGTCTTCGCCCTCAGCTTCCATATCCTCACGCTCATCCAGCATCTTGCCGATGAGGATCTTTGCTCTCTCGAGGTAGTCTTCCATCAGTTCACAAGTGCAGTAGTACACTTCCAGTTCTTCGGTGTTTGCTTCCAGTCTTACGCCCTCGTTCAGGCGGTTGCTCTTCAGCGTGGCAGCATCACTCTCCAGCAGGAACAGCAGGTCATGGATGTGCTTGACAGTCTGCTCGTTGTTATATTCCATTGTAATACTCCTTTCAAGTTGTGGGGCGGATTGCTCCGCCCCGGTGGTTTACCAGCTCAGCCCTTTGGCGATTTCCATCCGCTCGTGGGCGACTTCGTCCCAGTAGGCATCCTCGAGGTCTTCAAGGTCGAGGGGCTCGAGGTCTTCCCAATCGGCCTCGAGGTCATGCGCTTCGCAATCCTTTTCGGCGTCGGCCATAGCTTCTTCAGCCGTATCGTAGCCGTCGAAGCCGTCCATATCGGGTACATATTCCCAATACCAGCCGTTCTCGTCCTTGGCCACCCTGTAGAGGAAAGTGTCATCGTCAAAGCCCAGGTGCTTTCCATTCTCTTCATACCATTTCAGCATATTTATTCTCCTTTTCAAAATGTTGGGGCTGATTTCTCAGCCCCTTTTGTTCAGGTCTGGAACTTATAGTTCCAGACCCTCGAACATCCAATCCTCATAGTCAGCTTCGGGAGAGAACTCCATGTCGGGGAAATTCTCAGCATAGGCATTCAGCCGTTCAAACATCCGCTTAGAGCTCGGCTGGATTGCGATACCGTCAACTTCACCATTGTGGCGGACTTCCTTGACTGCGTTACACTCAATCAACATAGCAGTGAACAGGTTAGTGGGGATCAGCAGGGCAGGGATTGAGCGGATTTCTTCCCATGCTTCAGCCTTTTTAGTTGCCTTGTGCTTTTGGACGAAATCTAGCTTGTAGATAACAAAGCGAGACTTGTTAGAGCCGTCAAGTAAATCGTTGACGCGGCCGCCGTTAGTCTTGCATTCAGCGGGTAAATACTTAGCTTTGCCATTGACAACCACGCGGACGGAAACATCCGTCTCACCTTGCTTAGCAACTGTAACCTTGTGACTCTTTTCACGGGCGCACATTAACTCGAAAGCTCGACCCTTTGCGCCCTGATTGGTGGTGTTGTTCAATTCGTACTGGATAGCGGTGCAGCGTTTTTCTTTGATAGTCATAATAAAACATCCTTTCAAAATAAAATCATTTTTGTGTATGCTTTTGTGCGTCTAAATTCTAGCTTTTTATCGGTGAAACTGTCCGCCCTATCCCTCAGCAACTATCCGACACATACACACACAACGGACACCGCACAACTGGACACAATAGACCGGGTTGAAACCATTTATTCAGTTTTGCTATCGACCAAGGGAAAGTTGCGTTGTCTTGTGTTTCCCTTGTGTCTATATACTACCATAGCATAGCACAGAAGTCAAGAAAAATTTTCATTTTTTTATTCGTCAAAATGTACAAAGATGGGGGTTGGGTTTTGGGAATTTTGACGAATTACACAATCCAAATCTCCCGGCCCTGGAAACAACTCTCTCAGAACCAATTTTTTCAAACTCTCTCAGAACCAATTTTTTCAAACTCTCTCAGAACCAATTTTTTCAAAATTAATCATCTACCCACCCGGGGTACTCTTTTAGGATTTTCAAATTTGACAACCAATCAATAAATATGATATAATATAAGTATAGAATACGACGGCTTGCGAGCCGGAGCGTAAATTAAATTACTAAAAGGAGTTTTAAACTTACAAATGGCAAATCGATTACACTTGGATTTTTCAATCCAATCTACTGATGAGCGCTGTGACTTTGTAAATGAATACGTAACTCAACCTCAATTTTAGCGTGTTCCTCTTACAAGTGACGAACTTGAAACCATCGCCAATTACATACTTTGGGGCAAAGACACAGATGGTCTAAATGTAACCCAACGTGGTGAAATCCAAATCGAAACCCGCAACAAAACCTGGTAGAGAGATGATACTGAATCTCTCGACGCGTTAATGGAATCACCAACATTCAGCGAAGCTAGTTTACGTCGTCCTACTGAAGCGCGCACACGTATTGCCAGAGAAGTCTTCGACCGCAAAAAAACCCTAAACGAATGCCCCACGCACCTAATTCCTGTATTCGAAGACCTTTTCAAACGAATTGACACAATCGAATTAATGCTCAACTACTATGAATTTTCACATGGGCGCCGCAAAGAACCACCTCGCGCTGCACTTTTAAAACGCTTCACACAAGAAGAACTCACTAATGCTGAAACAACTGCTTCCAAATGGAACCAATTCAAATATCTCAAACAGCGGCACCTTATTGTCGAATTGCGCCGAGAACAATTCACATTGCGCGATACCTACATAGAAAAACATATGCGCCATACTCCTGTTGAACCAGAGATTGACCCAGTCGACCCCGACTTTGATGCAGAAATTCCAGTATTTCCCTTGGGGCTTAAAGCTGGACCAGTCGGCACCTTGTTGTTCAAAACGGAACAAGATCTAAATCCATCAACTTACAGCGATTCAGACCTGCGGAAAGTTTTGTAGTTTTATTGGTCCAAAAAGTCCGAATCGCGCCCTGAAATTTTCTTTGATTTTAGAAATCTTGAGCATATTTATGAATTATTTGGTCAGCTTAATGAACTCGAAGAATCAATCAGCGCCTTACCCGTCAACTCAAATCTTAGCAAACTTTTAGATACATTAAAATATTATATTGAAATGACTGACTTAACTGAAGCCCAGCGTGAAATCCTTGACTTAAAAATCAATAAAACAAAAAATCAAGATATAGCGGACATTATAAACAAAAAATACGGCAAGTCTTATACTGCTAATTATATTAGCACTATCTTTCGTCAAAAGATAATTCCGTGCATCAACGAAACAGCTGAGTTCCATGCGAAAATTATAGAAAATCTGAGTTTTCCAGAGAATTTCAAAAAATGCACAGGATGCGGAAAAATCTTGCTGATTGATCCGGATAAGTTCGTAAGAAAATCCCGCTCAAAAGACGGATTCTCAACTCGTTGTAAAATTTGTGATAGAAATGACCGCTAGAAAAAGAAGGTGAATAAATGAAAATTTTTGAAAAGAGAATTGAAACTGATTTCGAGTTCTTTGTAAGAAGTTTGCCTGCGCTGGAGCCAGTAGAGTTTTTGGGATTGGCCAAGGTGTTATGTGTTCCTACAGTGCGCGAATCCAAAGTTTTAAAGTTAAGTAAAGAAGACTTAGAAAGAGCAAAAAATGGAGAAGACGTAGACGTCAACATTGAAGAAACGTTAATTCCTGCTGACGAAATCCTAGAAGCTATGATGGATAAATTTTTAAGTCTTAACAAAAAGCGCAGAAAGGAAATCAACCAAATCCTAAAAGAAATCAAAAAATCTAAGAAGGTGAGCTAATGGGACTACAACCGAACATTGCGCGACGCCGTAATTTTGCTATAAAGCAATGCAATCGATGTGGTAATTCTTTCGCGCCTTCTAATTTTGCGATGACCAAATCAATTTTTTATCCAGATGGCTCTCTTCCAATATGTAATGATTGTATTGAGCTATATTTGGTTGATGTTGACTTTGATTGGCGCGAAGTGAACAAATTATGCCAATATGCTGACATTCCTTTTGTTCCTAAAGAATGGGAGAGAATGCGCGAAATGAATGGCGATAAAGCTTTTCCTAAGTACGCCGAAGTTTTCGCCCAATCTGAATATGAAGACTTGGGCTGGCATGATTACTTTGAAGCTTATTAGAAGTTAAAAGCTTCAGGTGAGCTAGAAGACGAACTACCTGGTATTGCTGATCAAAAACGTCGTAAACTCCAAGAGCGCTGGGGCGCCAACTATGATGATGAAGCTCTTCGTTATCTTGAAAATCTTTATAATGGTTTGATGACTACTCAGAATGTCAATGGTGCCCTATAGGTTGACCAAGCTCTGAAGATTTGTAAGATGTCTTATGAGATTGACTGTCGTATTCGTGAAGGCACTGATTTCGATAAAATCTTGGCTTCTTATGATAAGCTGGTTAAGACTGCGGAATTCACTCCTAAGAATGTTAAGAACATTAATGATTTTGACTCTGTGGGTGAATTGATTAAATGGCTGGAAAAGAGAGGTTGGAAGAACACTTTCTATGATGATGTTCCTCGTGATATTGTTGATGAAACAATACAAAACTTCCAAGCTTTTAACTAGCGTCTTTATACTAATGAGTCTGGTATTGGCGAACAAATTACAGAACGTTTAAACAACTTGAAGAACGTTGCGCTGGTTGAAAAAGAATCGTACTATGGCACTGATGCAGAATATGACTTAGACTCTTATGAGAATGAGGGTTATAGTCAATTGGTTCTTGAAGAAGAGTTTGATCCTGGTATTCCGGAGGAAGATTAATGGCTAAAAAGATTTTATTACCTGCGGAAAGATTGATTGACTCAAATATAAAAATTGGTTAGCGCGATGGCACTATTATTGAGAAAGGTGTTATTCTAAACGAGAATTATTTGGAAAAGAATATGGAAAAGATCGGCGATGTTATGTCAATCTTTTCCGCTTATCCAGATATTTATCTTGATGTTATAAAACCATAGGATTCATCATTTACTCTATTCTTTTATCAAAGAATTACATTGCGCGCACTGATGCGTTTTAAAGATGTTTTTGGCACAGCGCCTCGTGCGTTCTCTAAATCTTTTATTACTATTCTAGCAATGATTCTGCAATGTATCTTCATTCCTGGCACAAAACGTTTTATTTGTGCTCCTAACAAAACTCAGGCCGCACAGATCGCAAAAGAAAAAATCGTAGAAATCTATGACCGATGGCCACTACTTCGTAAAGAAGTTTTGGGAGGAGAAATTAGTGATACCCCAGGCAACTTTGGTAAGGACTATGTTACTCTCAAATTCCGCAATGGTTCACAATTTGACGTTGTTGGCGCCCTGGACTCCCAACGTGGTGGACGTCGCAATGGGGGTCTTATCGATGAGGTGCGTGACCATGATGAAACTCCTATCAACGAAGTTGTTTTACCACTACTCAATGTTTCACGCCGACTGCCTGATAACACAGTAAATGAAAAAGAGCCAAATCAGCAGCGAATATTCATGACATCTGCGGGCGTAAAAACATCATTCGCATATGACCTTTTGATTGACGACTTTATTGATTCAATCATCCACCCAAAATCTACTTTCGTTTTTGGCTGTGATTATCGTGTTCCTGTTCTTCACGGTCTACTTGATAGAACCTATATCAACAAACTTAAAACATCCTCTTCCTTCAAAGAAGAATCTTTCGCCCGAGAGTATGCTTCACTTTGGTCAGGCTCTTCAGAAGAAGCGTGGTTTAATTTTGATAAATTAGCCAAATATAGAAAGATAAAAAACCCAGAAACGTCCGCAAAACTTAGAGCTAACTCTAACCAGTTCTACTTATTATCAGTAGACGTTGGTAGATTAAATGACCAGACTGTCTGTTGTGTTTTTAGAGTTAACGTATCTGGCGAGGGCAAATACTTTGCCACTCTTGTAAACCTATACGTCCTAGGCCGTCAGGCTGAGACAAAAACATTTAATCGGCAAGTAATTGAGCTAAAACGTATCATCAAAAAATTCAATCCTCTAGAAGTTGTCATCGATACCAACGGTCTAGGTATTGGTTTTGCTGATGAAATGATTCGTGAACAAGTCGATGAATTCGGAAACATCTATGAGCCTCTTGGCTTCAAAAATGATGATGATTTTCTAAAAATTCAACCAAAAGATGCAATGTGCATTCTTTATGGTATCAAAGCCAATGGACCTCTTAACTCTAAAATCCACGGTAATGCTTATACCCGCATAAATGGCGGCCTTGTTCGTTTTCTTATAAAAGAACAAGAGGCAAAGAATGCTCTACTATCTACCAAGGTCGGTCAGAAAATGACGGTCAAGCAGCGCGTACAGCGCCTAATGCCGCATGAAATGACTACAAAACTTTTTGAAGAAATGGCTAACCTAAGACTACGTCGCACTGGTGTTTCTCTTGATATTGTCCTCGAACAAATTAATCCACGTTATCCAAAAGATAAATATTCAGCATTTGCTTATGGATTATGGCGTATTAAGGAACTCGAAGAAGAACAAAACAAGAGACGGCGCCGTCGCGGTATGCTCGATAAACGTTAGCTAGTTTTCTGTACTGGAGGAGTCTAAGATATGAGCGATACTAATAATATGGAACGACTTCATAACTTTGACCTCGCTTCTTTTCGGAAAGCTCAGGATGCTATGATTGCGACTAGCGCTAACTCCTATGGTAGTTATCGTGGTTACGAATATCGCGATAGAGTCCGAGACTACACAGAAGAAGAAGTAAAGAAAATAATCGAGAGTGGCTCGCTGTTTGCTCAGCAAGCCTTATCTCGTAATTATTTCAAAAAAGATGGTTTTTATAAATAGTTGATTCTACATTATGCAACCTTGCTAAAATATATTGGAATTTTAATTCCTAATCCAACACCGGGTAAGAGTCTCTCCACATCTCATATCTCAAAAAGATATTTTCAAGCGTTGGATTTTGTAGATAAGATGAATTTACAAACCGTCTTAGTTGATTGGGCTTAGAAGATATTGATTAATGGATGCTATTATGGCATCTTGGTCAATAACGATAAGCTAAACTTCTGCGTTTTAGACTTGCCCATCGCATACTGCAAAACCAGATTTAAAGATTACGCTGGCAATGATATTATTGAATTTGATGTTTCTTATTTCAATAGTTTAGATAATGATTCAAAGAAAGCAGCGTTAGCTGCTTATCCCGACTTTATCGTAAAAGCCTATCGTCGTTGGAATGTTGGCAAATTAAAATCAAAATGGGTAGTTATTCCTTCTGATATTGGAATTTGCTTTCCTATGTTTGATGGTTGTCCATTCTTTATTCATGTTATTCCTTCTATAATTAAATATAGTGAAGCAGTAGAAACTGAGCAGGAAAGAGACAAAGAGGAAATCAGAAAAGTTATAGTTCAAAAGATACCTCATTTAACTGATGGCCGCTTGCTATTTGAACCAGATGAGGCTGTTGAAATTCACAATGGCGCAGTTGGTATGGTAAGAAATAATAAGAATACCAGTGTGTTAACTACTTATGCTGATGTGGATGCAATAGTGTCTAAAGCTTCTTCAGAAAATAGTGGCACTGTATTAGAAAAAATGCAGCAAAACATTTACAGTTAGGCAGGAATCAGCAGCGAGATATTTGCAGCTACGGGCGGCAATACGACCGAAACGTCATTGAATTTCGATACTGCTGTAATGATGAATTTGGCAAATAAGTTTGCTAAGTTTGTAACTAATATAGTAAATGATGAGTTTGCTAATTCTAATATCAATTTCAAATATACCATCTTACCAATTACCCACCATAATGAAACCAAGTATATTGATAATAACTATAAGCTAGCAACTGCTGGCTATAGTTTAATTGTCCCAGCTCTCGCGCAAGGATTTACTCAGCGCGACTTGGTAAATGTTAAGGATTTGGAGAATGATGTTTTGAAGTTAACTGAGAGACTAATTCCTCCCAAGACTGCTTTTACACAAGATGGTGAAAGTGGAGGTAATGGGCGCCCCACCAAAGAAACTGGTGAGAAAAAGGATAAGACCCTTGAGAACGAAAAGTCTATAGAGAAGTCAAAAACGCAAGGAGGCTCTGAATAATGTTTAATGAAAACATTGGTTTAGAATTTCCCGTAACTGTTTATGGCAATTTAGAAAAATATAATGAGACCATTTCTAAAGGACGTTGCCGCATTTTCTATAAGTACGGCAACCGAAATGGTACTTATATAACCGATGAGTTTGCAGAAAAATTGCTTTCAACCATTCCTTACGCGCCTGTTAAGGGTATTTATGAGGGAGATGAAGGTGATTACACCGATCATGGTAAAGCTCGTAGTCAAGGTAGAATTTATGGTATTGTTCCAGAAAATCCTAATCTTAGTTGGGAAGACCATGAAGATGAAGATGGCGTTGTGAGAACTTATGCTTGCGTCGACGTTTTGATTTTCACTGGTTTATATACCGAGGCTAATGCAATCGTTGGCAAATCTCAATCTATGGAAATTTATCCTCCATCTATTAAGGGTGCTTGGAAAATTATCAATGGCAAAAAATATTATGTTTTTGAGGAAGGTCATTTTTTAGGGCTTTAGGTTCTAGGTGATGCAGTTGAGCCCTGTTTTGAGGGTGCCGCTTTCTTTGCCTTGTATCAAGACCTAAAGAGAATGGTTGACCAAATTCAAGAATACAATCTAAATAGACATAACGGAGGGAATACTAAGATGCTTAATTATAAGTTATCTGATAGCGCCAAGTTTAATGCTCTGTGGAGTTTGCTAAATGTCAACTACACCGAAGCTAATCACTGGCTTATTGAATATGATATTTGCGAAGTCTATGATGACTATGCACTCGTGAGAAATTATTCCGAAGGTTACTTCGAGAGAGTTTATTATACTAAGAACGACGAAACTGATTCAGTAGAGTTAGGAAAGCGCGTTCGCTGCTACATTATAGATGTAACCGAAGCTGAAAAGAATGCTCTAGATGCTCTTCGTGCTATGAATGAAGGCACCTATGAGAAGGTAGATGAAAACTACCAGGCCGCTAAGGAAGCTGTTGAAACTGCCGCTAATAACTTGGCTGCCAAGGTTGAAGAGTACAACACCTTATCCGGAACCGTTGAAACTCTAACAACTGAAAAATCAAATTTTGAAACCAAAATTGGAGAGTTGGAAGAAAGCATCTCTACTTTAACTACAGAGAGAGATGATGCGCAGACTCAGTTGAATGCTGCTAATAACACTATTACCACTTTGACTGAGGAAAATGCTTCTTTGAATTCTTTCAAATCATAGATTGAAAAAGAGCAAAAACAGGCTGTCATTAGTAAGTATAGTGAACTGTTGGATGAAAATGTGTTGAACGCTTATTCTGAAAATCTAGATAACTACACCGCTAAGGATTTGGATAAGGAACTAGCTTATGAGCTTGTTACTGCAAATCAATCTGTATTTACCAATGGCGGCAATGGCCAGGCATTTATTCCCAAGGAAGAGCCTGCTATGAGCGGCCTAGAAGAAATTCTATCTAAGTATAAGAAAAACTAATTGGAGGTTTTACAATGGCTCTAAAGAGATTTGTTATCGATGGATACGGCCAGCTTGAATTGAACCAGGTTGCCTTCCCTCGTGATGGTCGTATCGAAGCACAGTGTGCTTTGGGCGAAGATTTCGCAGAAGTGCCCGCTGAGAACGGTATGCTTCTGGCTGTTGACAATATTAATCGTATTGTCAAATTCCCTGCTTCTGGTGAGAAGTTCCCCATCGCTCTGAACTATAGTACTGAGCATATGTATGATGAAAGAAAGCAGGGGCTGAAGAATTTCAGTATCAAGAAAGATGAGAAGTCTGGTTATTTCTATCCACGTTTGGGTTATCTATCTGTACAGGATAAGTTTACTACCAACTGCTTATGTTTCGATACCACTGAATTTACTAACGAGGCTGCTGTTATGGAAGCTTATAAGCCAGAAAAATTAAAGACCACTCCTTTGTATGGCGGTATTTCTACAATGGGTGCTATCAAGGTTTCTAAAACCGCTCCTACCGAGGGTCCTGTTCTAATGGCTGTCTTAGGTACTGGCGCCGGTTCTATGCCTGACGGTCAGTTCGCTATTAAGTTCCAAGTTGTTGCAGACTAATCAAGGAGGTAAAGTGTAATGGCTACTATTAAAGAATTAAAAGAGTTAGCTCTGCACGCCGTCCGTGGTACTGCTCCTGCTAACTATACAGCTGAGACTGTTGATGAAGCTCTGCGTGGTGAATTAGCTGCTATGTGTGATTCCATCAACAACTTCCAGCGTAATAAATATGATATTTTTGAAATTTTAATTACCGCTGCTGATGAAGTCGTTCCTAAGAAGGCTTTTGAGGTTATGGGTATGTTTGCTGAAATTAAGAATGTTCCTCAGGGTCAGAAGGCTGTATTCCGTGTAAATGGTTTAGGAAAGGGTCGCGCCAAGAAGTTCTTAACTCGTGTTGGCCTATCTGGTCTTTATGAGACTTTCCGTCTAGATAACGAGACCTTCGAACTAGGCGCATACGCAATTGGTGGAGCTGCTAGAATTGACTTCGAGCGTTTCTTAGATGGTACCGATAATATGGCAGATCTGATGGAAATCGTTACTGAAGGTTTGACCGATGCTGTATTTGGTGAAGTTCAGAAGGCTTTGATTGCTGCTAAGGATGCTGTTGGTCGTCCCGATGCTAATAAGGTTATTTCTAGTAAGTTCGAAAGCGATAAGATGTTCAAGCTGGTAAGTGTGGTTAAGGCTTATGGTGGTGCTGCTGTTATCTTTGCTCCTCCTGAATTCGTTGGTGAAATGGGTCCTGATGCCATCGTTCCTGTTGGCGTTGCTGGTCAGCAGGCTGTTTATCATCCCGACGACATTGATGCTATTTATAGAACTGGTTATGTGAATGTCTTCCGTGGTACTCCTATTGTTCAGATCCCTCAGTCTTTCATTGACCAGAAGAATGATAAAACTTGGATTAATCCTCAGTTTGCTTATGTTCTACCTGCTGGCAAGGAGAAGATTGTTAAGATTGTCTTTGAAGGTGCTACTCAGATGTGGGACTTCGTCAACCGTGACCAGTCTATCGAAATCCACACCTATAAGAAGATGGGTGCTGCTATCATGACTCACCACAATTGGGGTATTTATCAGAATACCAGCATTCCTGACACTTCCGATTTCCCCTACGGTATTTAAGTTTTTAAGGGGTGAGTTTACTCACCCCTTTTGTTTTAATTTGAGTTAAAAGGAGAGTTCTATAATGAATGATAAAGTAATGGTTACAAGTATGGCCAGCGGTACTATTAGCGCTCCTTCTCTAGAACATAGAGTTTGGAATAAGAAGGGACAGAAGCTACCGGTAAGTAAAGATGTTCTACGTGAAGCTATTTATGAGCCTGGTGTAGAATATATGTTTAAGAATGGTATCCTATACATTGATGATATGGAGTTCAAGATTGAACTTGGTTTGGAAGCACCTGGTACAGAAACTCCTACTGAGGTTTTACCCATTGATGACAAGTATTTAAATCGTGTTTTGAAGTTAATGCCAGTATCTGAAATGAAGTCTACTATCGATAAAATGAGTATTGTTCAAAAGCAAGAATTGGTTGATTATGCTTCTAAATAGAATGACATTCAGTTAGACCGTTTAGCCATAGTTTCTGAAAAGTGTGGCGTTGATGTTTTAAAAACTATTGAATTAAACAGACAGAAGGAGGTATAATATGACTCCTTTTAGAAAAGTTTATGAAGCTTTTCTGTCACGAATCCTTGAGGATGAGTGGCAGCATTGGATGATAGAAGAAGCTGAGCAAGATTGGTTTCAAATTATGATCAATGCTTTATCTTGGTTTAAATTTCCAAGAGTTTCTTTGGAATACGATGAAGAAGGTTTTGTAGACGATTTGAACAATGAAGAAATCCAAATTATAGCTGATTTTATGAAGTGTGAATGGTTGAATCGCTGTATCATGACCTGGGAGAATGTTAAGCCTCTATATGAAGAAAGAGATTTTTCTTAGGCTAATTTGCTTGATAAATTAAATAGTCTTTATAAGACTCAAGAGGAGAAAGCGCGTTGGCGCGAAGCGACTTATTATCGCTCTAGAAAGGGTAAACCTTTCGACTTCTCTAAGTTGGCAGGTGGTAATTAATGGATAAGCAGATTAAAGAGGCTTATGATAATAAATTAAAAAGTAAGCTGTTTGGTTTGCTCTGTGAGAGAGAGAAAGGGCGTGATTGGGAGAAATTTCTCGATTCAATCTTGATTGAACTTATGGGATATAGCGAAGAGGAAAAGACCATCAACTACTACACTTTATACCACAAGCTATCTACTTTGAAATATTTAAGATATGAATATTTCAGAGGAGTTATATTTGATTGTATGGATTTGATTTCAAAATGAATTATTTTGAAGATGTTTATTTAAAGCGTTTAAATCGTTATGGTTATGATTATCAAAGTCGTATTCAAGCATAGCGTGAAGAGATTTTTGAGGGCTTGCTTTTAAAGAGTATTTATAGAGTTGATTTTGTCTATGAAGATGAAACGCATCCTGGATTGCTAGAAAGATATAAGCAAGATGAAACTGAAACTATGCAGTATTTGCTCACTAGGGTGGACCTTAATATGCCTAACGGGACTTTATTAATGATTCCCGATAAAGATATGAAAGAATAGCCTTGGCTTGTTTATTGGTTAGAATCCATTAAATCTAGTGGATATAATCGATATATTGTTTTAAAAATGACACATTTTATCACTTGGCGCGATCGTAGTAATATTGAGCGTTCTACTTGGTGTTATTTATATGGTCAAGAAGATAATATGTTGAAAGACGAAATCAGGTCAAGAAGTCGCTCTGATGTTATCTATGCTGAAAATTTAAAATCTAGTTTCTTTGTATGTCCTACGAATGAATTTATTCGTAAGGATGACTATATAGAAATTGGTATTGACGCGTTAAAAGAAGGTTATCGAGTAACAGGCTATGACATTATTTCAACTCCTGGAGTTGAATATGTCACTATAGACCCTGTTTATTTGAGAGACCACTCTGTGCCGCCAGTATAGAAAGAAGAAGATGATCCAGCTAAGTTCTTCTGGTTAAATGGAGGTGCTGAATAATGGGAGTTAGAAACTGTCGAGAATTAGGTGAAAACTTATAGAAAATAGTTCAGCGACTTATGGCCAATGATAGATTAGTAAACTTATTATACTATACTGATAAAGACCCTCTAAGTCAGCCCCATTTAACTTAGAAGCAAAAGTAGGAGCTAGTCTTTGAAAAATTGATAAAAATGGTTCCAAGAATTGGTCCAAAAGAAGATGCTAGATCCATTATAGTGCTTAAAGTATGCGGTGCGCATAAGTTGTCTAGTAATACTGAATTTAAGGATATAAAAATTCAAATTGAAGTTTTCGTTCCTTTGACTCAATGGTTTATTAAAGACTCAAATTTGCGCCCTTTCTTAATTTTAGGCGAGATTGAAGAATCATTAAATGGTAAAACAGTAAATGGTTTGGGAAAAATGATAGGCGGAGATTTTGACACAAACTTTTATACTGATGAAAATAGTGCTTTTGAGCAAACCTTTTGGATAACTTCTTATGAGTAAAGAGTTATTTTTTATTGGCGCGCCGGTCCAATTCAAAACTGGTGTTTATATATATCCGCCAACATTGAAGGAAGTTATAACAAACTAGGGATATGGAAATTATTTAAGAGTATTGACTTACTCTCAAGAAGAAATAGAAGATATTTTTGTCAAAGAGAAAAAAGATTTATCCAGCTTTCCAACTCCAATTGAGTTTTTACTGAACAATTGTTACCATAATGCGGATTATGAAAGAATTTGCAAAGAAGCTTTTAAGTTTTTCTTAAAAACAGATGTTGACTTTTTATATGATAAAAAACTTATTTTAATTGGTAAGATAGAAGACGTTCTTAGAAATATCCAATCCTTAAATGACTTAATCGTAATATCCGAAGCTGAATTCTTTGATTTCTAGAATCTAATTCGTTTGGCTACTGATTAGAAACCAGTTGAGCCACCTAATTCGAATGAACATCCTAGAATTAAAGCAATGAAAGCTAAAGCCCGTTATAGAGATAAGATTAAAGCTAAACAAGCAGCTAAAAATGGAATTACACTTTTTAATACAATGGCTTCAATTTGCTGTATGGGTGTTGGATTGACTCCACTTAATATTGGAGAGATGAGTTATGTGTCTATGTAGGCTATTTTAAATCAATATTAGACTAAAGAGAAGTATGAGATTGATATTGATAGTTTACTTGCTGGCGCAGATTCTAAAAAGATTAAACCCAAATATTGGATTAGAAATTTAGAAGAAGAATAATAAAGGAGGCTATTAAATGGCTAGTATTCTTGATAGATATGGCATTAAAGAAGTTGCTGACGTAACCTTCTATTCTATTAATGCTGATGGCTCTCGTGGTGCACCCGTGCTATATCTAGATACTTTGAAAGTTTCTACCATTGAGCAGACTGCTGAGACTTCTGAAGCTCGTGGTGGTAAGGGTAACCCAAAGTTAATTAGTTGGGACTATGGTAAGGAAATTAACGTTACTATTGAAGACGCACTATTTAGTGCTAAATCAATGGCTATTATGTTTGGTAACGGTAATGTTACTGATAATGCAAATGATAATGTTACCAGAACTGTTAGTGTTCGAGTGGATGCAAGTGGTAAGCTGCCAGAGTTCTTCGTGGCTGACGTTTATGATGCTACTACTAAGGGCGCAGTTCGTAAGAAGGTCTATATGAAGAAAGATAACATTCCTGCTGATGGTGTTGGATATGCAGCTTCTGGTCTTTCTATAGAGTCTTTGACCGATGAAAAGGGCAATGTCTTCAGTGATGTTGATTTTAAGGGCGCAGCAGATCAGGACGTAACTAGTTGGACTGGCTTCAGTAAAGCTGGTAATGCTGGTCAAAAGGTTTTTGTTACTTATAAAGTTCCTGCAACAACCAGAACCATCGTTATTTCTGGCGACTCTTTCCCTGGCACCTATTATGTTGTTGGCGATACTTACGCTCGTTCTGATGTTACTGGTGCAGACCAGTTCTTCCAGTTTATTATTGAGAAGGCCAAGGTTACTTCTGAGAATACTATTACTCTAGAAGCCGAAGGTGACCCTTCTGTCTTTAGTATGAATCTAACAGTTCTACGTCCTGAATCTGGCGAAATGATGAAGCTGGTTCAGTACGACTTGAACGCTATTAGCGGCTAATAAGAGAATATTTTAGAGGAGGATGGCAGGAGTCATCCTCCTTTTCTTTTTAAAAGGAGAAATAAAATGGAAAATGAGTTTGGCTTAAAAGAGTTGACTGACCTTACTTTAAAAGTCACTTATCCTATAGAAATGGCTGGCCGAATTTTCGAGCCAGGTGAGGTTATAGCGCGATTTGATAAAATTCAGTTAGCTAACTTTAAAGAAGTTACTAGCAGAGTTAGCGCCAATGGAGGATTCGACAATCGCTCTCATGTGATTTGGGAAGATCCCAAAGAAATTCAATTAAGTTTTACCCAAGGGATTTTTTCTGCTCGTCAATTTGCTTTATTGAGCAATGCGCACCTTATAGACGTATCAAGCGAAGAAGGAGTTTTAATTTCTTGTCATTATTCTGGTGAGAGTAATGAAGAGGGTAAAATTTTAGTTAATAAGCATGATATTTCAGATGTGTTTGTTTATGATGCAAAAACATATGAAAAAATTGTTCCAAAATCTGTTGATTTTAAAAATGGTGAAATAGTAATCGATTCTGAATATAGAAATGTTGAAGTTGACTTTAATTATAGATATTATAACAAAGTTACCTCCTGCATTTTAGGTCGAAAACTAATTTAGGGTTATCTTCAGCTTGAAGGTAAAACAAGAGTAAAAGATGATATAACTGGCAAAACTCGCACTGCGATTTTGCGAATCCCACGATTAAAGTTAGTATCTGATTTAACAATGCGTCTAGGACGTGAGGCTACTCCGGTATTGGCTAATTTCAATGCCATTGGTTTACCCACTGGAGAAAGAGGAAATAAGCAGATAATGGAATTGCTCTTTCTAAGTGATGATATAGATGCAGATATGTAAGTTGATCAGTATTAGCCTAAGTGGGCTAATACTGATTTTTTATTTGTGAGGTGTAAAAATGGCGGATAAGAAATTTACTTTAACCTTTGATGTGGAAGGCAATTTAGCTCCTATTAAAGGTGCTATAAAAGATTTTTAGTCTACTATCAAATCTGCTAAATTTCAAATTCCTGCTGGTATTTAGGGTAACATAGATAAAACTATTTCCAAATTAAATGCTGAAATTGCGGAATTTGAATCCCTAACTTTACAGGGCTTCAGCAATATGGCTGATATTGGCAAGGCAGAAAAAAGTTTTGCTAAAATAACCAACCTAATGCGACAGCTTGGTTCTTAGGGTGAGTAGATTAAAGGATTGGATCCAAAGAAGTTCTTACCAAAAGAGATTTTGGATAGAACCGCTAAACTAGAAAAAGCTTTTAATAAGTTGAGCGACATTAAAGTCAATACAAAAAAAATTGATGCCTAGACTGAAGCAGTTAAAAAGCAAAAAGAAGAAGTAGAAGAATTAAAAACAAAATACGAGGCTCTTGCCGCAGAAAACAAGACTGCTGGCACGAGAAAAGGTAATTTGTCTTCTTCTATCAAATCGAAGGAAAAAGAGCTTGAAGCAATCCAGCAACAGATGAAAGCACTTGAATAGGTCAAGGGCAGTAAATCTTCTGCTGAGTATTCAAGATTAAATACAGAGTTTAAAACGTTAAGCAAAACAATTTCTACGCAAAAGCAAGAATTTGCAAGTCTTGATACAAGCATCAATAAAAATAAAACCACTATGAGTGGTTTAAAGGTTTAGCTTGATAGCGCTTCTTCTTCTCTTGAGTAGATGGAAGAATCACTAAAACAATTACAGGCTAACGCTAATGTTAATGATGATTTGGAAAATCTTCGAAAGGAATTAGCACAATTAAAAAATATTAATATTGATGAAATTCCTAGTGACCTTGATGAAATAAAGAGAATAATTGGCTCTTTAGATGATGAACAAATTAAGACCATTAAAAATAGTCTAGGGGAAATGGGTAAGGCTGCCGATGATCTTGTTCCATCCCTAGAAAAAACTTCTGAAGAACTGGGAAAAACTGGACAATAGGGCAAAGAACTAACAAGAGTCGGTTAGGAAATGGAGAACTTGAAAAATCAAGTCCTTGATTTCTTTTCTATTACCAATGCCATTCAAATTTTTAAAAATGCTGTTCGTGATGCCTTTGACACTGTTAAAGAGCTTGATGCAGCTATGACATAGACTGCGGTAGTTACAGATTTCTCTGTTAGTGATATGTGGAACAAACTACCAGAATATTCTGAACAAGCTACCAAATTAGGCGCTTCTATTAAGAGTTTGTATGAAGCAACAACTTTATACTATCAGCAAGGTTTGAATTCAGAACAAGCTATGAGTGTTGGTATTGAAACCATGAAGATGGCGCGAATTGCTAATATGAATGCTGCGCAAGCAACTGAAGCAATGACCGCGGCATTACGTGGCTTTAACATGGAAATTAATGAAACTAGTGCCACTCGTATTAATGATGTTTATTCTGAATTGGCTGCTATTACTGCTGCTGACACAAGCTAGATTGCGACTGCCATGTCCAAAACTGCTTCTATTGCTGACTCAGCAAACATGGAATTTGAAACTACTGCTGCATTATTAGCCCAGATTATTGAAACTACTCAGGAAGCACCAGAAACTGCTGGTACTGCAATGAAAACTATTATTGCTCGTTTTACCGAAGTTAAAAAGCTTTTTAGTGAGGGTATGCTATCTGGCAAAGATACTGAAGGCGAAGAAATCAATATTAACAAGATTGATGCTGCTTTAAAGACTGTTGGAATTTCTTTAAAAGATTTCTTGTCTGGCGTGAAAGGCATCGATGACATTTTCTTGGAATTAGCTTCTAAGTGGGATACACTTGATTTAGCAACTTAGCGTTATATTGCTACTGCTGCTGCTGGTTCTCGTCAACAGTCTCGTTTCTTAGCTATGATGGGTAATTATGATCGTACTATGGAGCTTGTTGCAGCAGCTAATAATAGTGCAGGAGCAAGCGCCCGTCAATTTGATAAAACTTTAGAAAGTTTAGATTCTAAGTTACAAAGACTGCAGAATGCTTGGGCTGAATTCACTATGGGATTAGCTAATAATGAGATAATTAAATTTGGCGTAGATTTATTAACCGAATTTATAAATGTTATAAACAAAATTACAGAAGCTCTTCCTGGGGCAACTGGTAATATAGCTAAATTATTATTAACTATTGGTGGTTTAAAGGCTGGCGGAGCAATTTTTGATTCTTTCTTTTAGAACTTAAAGAAAGTAGGCCCAGAAGCAATGGGTCCTTTCCAAGCATTATTTAATTCTTTAACTACTAACTTTGGCGCATTGAAAAATAATATTAGTGGAATTTTTACTAGTATCAAAACAATGGGCGGACTTGGCGGAACTATTAAAACTTTAGCTACTGCTTTCTTTGGTTTAAGTTCTGCCACCAGAGAAGCAGCAATGAATACTCTCGGTTTTAGTACCGCTTTGGCTACTTGCCCAATAGGTTGGATAGTTTTAGCAATTGCCGCAGCTATTGCTGCTATTTATGGACTAGTAAAAGCTTGGTAGGCTGCGTCTGATACTTTTAAAATGGAAGCAATTAATGATTCAATTAATCAAATGACTTCCAATATAGAAAATGCTAAGAAAGCTATTGATGATTTAAAAAATTCTAAAACAACGCTGAGAACTTTACAGAATGAGTTTTAGGGATTAGCGCAAGGTACTCAAGCCTGGAAGGAAAAGTTAATTGAGGTTAATCAATAGGTTTTAGATCTTTTGGAAAAATATCCTGAACTGAGTTCTTATATTACTAGAACCGACTTTGGAACATTGAGTATTAAAGAAGAAGGTTGGGATTTATTAATAGCAGCCCAAGAAAAAACTTTAGCTAATACTACAAGTGCAAAAATTGGTATGCAATATATGCGTTCTGATTTACAAGAAAAAATAGACTATGAAGAATTACTGACCTCAGCACTAGGCAGGAACTTTGGCGAATCTATTGATACTACTTCTTTTGGAGCAGAGGTTGGTGCTGCTTTAGGAACTGCTATTGGTAGTATTGGTATGGGACTTTTCGGTAGTTTAGCCGGACCTGGAGGAACTGTCGCTGGAATTTCATTAGGAGGACTTTGGGGTGGCACCACGGGCAATATTTTAGGAGCATAGTGGGGCGAGAAGTATTAGTAGGAAATTTAGAAGTCTTTTAGTGATATTGGCGAGTGGACAACTTAGGCATTTTTGGATACTGCTGGTTTTTTAGATACTGGATGGGGTAAGGCAATAGCAAGTATTCTTGGAGGACCTTTAGATAATTTTGGTATAGAACTAATTGATAATTTAAATGGAGAAGATAATCTTGAAGAATCAGCTTAGCGTGCTGTTGGAGCAGGTTTTACTCAAAACGAAATATCTTCCATACTTGCAGCACTAGGAGAAGCTTAGATTACTTTTGATGCAGATAGCGGTACTTTCAGTGATCCAAATACATTAAGTACAATTTTAAAAGGATTAGGGTTTGAAGCCTCTATTGAGCAAGTTACTGCTTTAGCGAATAAATTAGGCGCTTCTTTTAATGAATTAACTTTATCAGCTCAAAAATATAATTTAGCGAAAGAAGGTCAGCGAGATGGATTGATGTTAAACGCTCTAAGTAATTCTTCTATTGCATAGGAAAATTATGCTGATGCAATTGGGAATCTTTTGGGCGAAACTATTTATGAAAATATTGAACCTATGCTTGAATAGAAAAAAGATAATCTCACAAATGACAAAAAAGAATTAAAAAAACTATATGCACAAGAAGTTGGCGGACACTATGAAAATGGTAAATTATACTCTGATGCTTCTATGTCTACTGAATGGGATTTGAGCAAAGAAACAATGAAATCTGCTATAGCATCTGCTCAAGTAGCAAAAGACATGGGTGTAAGCATTGAAGCAATGGCTACTGTTTTAAACGAATTTGAGGCCAATGAAAGAAAATTATTCTCTGAACTATTTGCAAGAGAAGGGGCCGGTATTAGCTCTAGTCATTTTGAAAATTATATGACTCCAAATGGGCTAGATTTAACCAAAATTTTAGCAGACATGGGCTTTAATGGAGAAGATGCTTTTAAATAGTTTGTTGAAAAATTTGGTGTAGAAGCAGGACAACTTCTGTTAGATAATTTCAATATGGCTGCAGATAGAATAACCAAAGCTAGAGTTGATCTTGCTAAAAAGATGCGTCGTTCAAATAAAAAGGACGCAAACGGTTTTGCTTCTGAGGATGAATATATTGCTAGCGAATTAAAACGATTAGAAGATACTTTTGGTTCTGGCATAAGGAATACTTTAAATTCAATTTTTGAGACTTTAAGTTCTACTGGTGATTAGGCCCTAGTAGATACTGGATATCAAAAATTTATGGAAGTTAGTCAAACTGGTTCTTATGAAGATTTAAAGAACATATAGCGATTTGTAGAAGAAGTTGATTGGACAAATCCAATTTAGGCAGTAAAGTAGCTAAATCATGAAGTAAAGTATGGTTCATCCATAACTTCTGACTATGCTAAAAGTTTGTTGGAAGTTGGAAGCTCTGCTTTTGATGGCGGCGCACAAATACGCTATTTGTTAAAATCTGCCGATTTTACTGATATGTCAGAAAACATAGAAGAAATCATTGAAAAGTAGGGCGAACTCAGTGCCATGGATGTACTTGATTTAGCTGATAGCTATGAAGAGCTAAATGATATCATGGAAAATACTGAAGTAACTGCCGCAGGTTTAGCTAAATTATTGGAACAAATAGCTAATGATGAACTTTCATTAGACAAGATTACCGATGTTGTTGTTGCAGCCATGAAGGGTTTTGAAAGTCTTGATAGCTATGTTGCAGAAGTTCTTAAGGGAATTAAAGAATTTGATTGGGGCGAAAGTGAAAACGATGTTAATGATTTTATGTCAGAGGCATGGGAAGACATTATTGTTCCAAATATAGAAGCAGGCAAATTCAATAATAGTTAGTTAAATAAATGGATGAACTATATTGCGGGTAGTGGTTGGGATACCGGGCTCTCCGGAGACGCTCGTAAAAATATCATGGTTGAGTATGCCAAAGAATGGAAAAAATATGTAGATTCTGGTGATTTTAGTCAATTCTATGAAAGGGCTGCCGCAAATTAGACTTTCTTGGGCGAATCCAAAACTGTAGATACTAGTACAGGAAGCAAGTATCAAGGTCTTGATGTAGTTGCGAATGCGGATGGCTCTTATAGTATTACTGGTTATGAAGGCTATGATATTAAAACTATAGAAGAGTTCTTAGCAGAATAGTTAGATGTTACTAAGGAAATGGCTGCGATGGCCTTAGTAGATATGCGTCAGTAGAATACTAATCGTGAAATGGATGAGTATTTTACTGCTCAAGATTTAAATAAAGGATTAACAGCAGCACTTAAAGAAGCTGAAACAACTAGAGTTTTTGCTGGTCGTAAAGAAGATTTTGATACTGGTGCAGAAAGTGCGGTTACATACAATAATAAAAAAATAGTTGATAAATCTGAAATAGATGCAATCGTTGCAGCCTATGGAGAAGAATATGAAACAACTATTAGAGATTTCTTTAGTAGCAGAGCAGTTATAACAAATTTCTATGATGAAGATGGTGTCCTACGTACAGCAGAAGAAATTGCTGGAGAGTTGGATAAAGTTTTTTCTTCCGAAGCGGGTGCTAAAGTTGGCACAAAATGGATAGAAGGTTTCGCTACAAGAACTTCAGATGGTAGGGCAATTATCAATTGGGACGAAGTAGTTTAGGGAATGGCTGATGCTAACGTTCCTGAACAAATTCGTACTCAAGTTGGCGAGGCCATGCTAGAAGGTCTTGACCAAGAAATTCCCACTAGTTTAAAAGTCACTCTTTCAGATGGTAGTCTTGCAGATATAGAAATTACTCCTAATATTGATATTAATACAGCTATTGCAAATGCTGAGCGTGATATGGAACTTGGATATTTGGAGAATAGTATAACTTCAGCTATCCAGGCTGCTTTTGGTACAGATGAATTGAAAATCAACTTTACTGAAGAATCTGCTGCGGCACTAACAGCTGCAATTGAAGCGGCGGTTCCAGATGAAATTCCAACAACAGTAACTTATGTTCCAAATACTAGTGCATTGCCAAAATCTTTTGAACCAGTTTATCGCTCTGTAATTTATTAGCCAGATGAAAGTCAATTAGAACCTAAAGAAGGACACGCACGCGGCGTCAAAAATTCTCCAACTTCTCACTTAGCTTTAGTAAGTGAAGAAGGTCCAGAATTAATTCAAACAGAAGATGGCTTTTATTTAACTGGCCAAAATGGTCCTGAATTAGCTTATATTAATAAGGGTGATACTGTTTATACAGCTAAAGAAACTTCTAATATTATGGATGAAAAGAAACATAAAGTTCTTCCTAGATTCTCTAAAGGTATTACAGGTTATGGCGGTGGCGTTAACTTAACTGGCGGAGGTAGCGGTGGTTCTTCTAAGAGTGATGACAAAGACACTTGGGAAAATCCATTTGATAAGCTTTATAATCTAGTCCGCGAAATCGACGAAGAACTTCGTCGGCGCGAACGCCTAGAACGTCGCTATGAGAAACTCCTTGAAAGCGTTGACCTGACTGCTGGTAAGTTGTTTGATAATGCCGTTGAGCAATTAAAACAACTAGAAAAGGAAAAACTTCTAAACAAAGAGCTACAAGAAGCTCGTCGCTCTCAAATTCAACAATATCAACAAGAAAATGCTGATTTGTTGAAATATGCTAAGGTTGTTTAGAATGAACGTGGTGAAGATGTTCTTCGTATTCATTGGGATCAGATTAATCTAGTTAAAGATCCCGAACAAGGTCAGCGCATTGAAGACTATGTTAGCTAGCTTGAAGAATGGTTTGATTCTCTCGAAGAAGCTGAGGATAAATTAAATGACATTGAAGACAGAATTGAGGAAGTCAAAGAACTTGGTAAAGAAGAATATCTAGACTTTGAAAATGCTGTCAAAGATGCGATTACTTTTGCTTACTAGGAAGAAATTGATAAATTATCTGAAATTAATGAATCTATCAATGATACTAATACTCAGTTAATTGATGCTATTTCTAAGCAAGTTAATAGAATACGTCAATAGAGAGAAAATGAAAGAACCTAGCAAGAACTGCAAGAAAAGTAGCGTCAATTATTGTATCTATCTTAGGATACCTCTGGCGCTAATGATATGGCAATTCTTGAGTTACAGAGAGAAATCGAAGAAGGAACTATTGATTATACTGATACTTTGATTGACCAAAAAATTGATGAACTATAGACGTAGAACGATGAGGCCGCTCAATAGAGGGAACAACAAATTACTTTGATGTAGGCTTAGCTAGATCACTTGATTAAGTCTGGAGAAATTTGGGATGAAGTTTATAGTTTAATGGATGAAGGTCTTGATCCAGAAGCTGGTTTAGTCCGTGGCTCAAGACTTGAGTAGATGCTAAAGAATGCAGAAGGGTTCTAGGGTATGTCTAAAATTCAGTAGATGGACTGGTTAAAAGAACTGCAGCAATAGGCGGCGCAAGCTGTTGTTTATATGAGATTAACTACTGAAAAAATTGATACTGCTGTTGAATTGAACAGACAAAATTACTTTGGCGCAACTACTCCCGAGCCTGAGTATAGTGGAAGTTCATCTGGTGGTTCTGGTGGAGGCTCCGGTGGAGGCGGAAGCTTTGGTGGAAGTTCTGCCAGTAGAGGAAATAATGAACCAACTTCTACATGGAAAATCTATACTCCAGGAGGCTCTTATATAACTACATATACTGGCACTTAGTCATAGTTGGATAAGAATTTCCCAAGTATCTCATATAAACGAAAAGAAGTTTCTAGTAGTAGTGGCTCTAATAATAATGGTTCTAATAATTCTGGTAGTGGTAATAATAATAATAACAATACTTCTACTCCCAAATATACTAAAATGATAGTTAAATTTGCTGATGGCACTTAGGTCACTTATAATTATAATTCTGATTGGAAAAGTCTAGCTGATTATCATAAGAAATTCCATGGTGGTAGTTATACTACTACACCAGCATATAAAACTGGCGGTCTTGCTGATTTCACCGGTCCTGCTTGGCTTGATGGAACCAAGTCTCGTCCTGAGTTAGTTCTAAACCAAAAGGATACTTAGAACTTTATTCAGCTGAAAGATATTTTAGCTTCTCTAATGAATGGCTCTCAGACCTCTACCGAAAATAATGGAGATATTACCTATGATATTGACATTAATGTAGAAAGTATTGGCAGTGATTACGATGTAGAGCAAGTGGCTAATAGGGTAAAATCCTTGATTAACGAAGATGCTCGTTATCGTAATAACAACGCTGTAAGTTTAAAGAGATAAAAGGAGGATTAGAATGAACGATTTGAATATTTATGGAGTTGGAGCTTCCCAATATAGCTCCGACTACATCGGATTCACCTTTAATGGAGTTCATTCTGATACACTAGGCATCAAACGTACAAGTGAAGGAAGTAGGTTCAATGAGAACCTACTTCCCACTGTTTAGGATAAAACAGTTCAAGTGCCTGGTGGAGATGGAATGTATCATTTTGGAAGTTATTATACTTAGAGATAGTTTAATATTTCCTATGCTTTTGATGCGTTAACAGAGGAACAGCTGGCGCGGATTAGGGCGCTTTTTGGAGATAAGAAAATCCATGAGCTAATTTTTGATGAAGTTCCCTATAAAGTTTATCAAGCTAAAGTAACTGGTAGCGCTTCTATTAAGCACATTCCTTTTGCAGAAGGAGAGACCAATCGTATTTACAAGGGTGAGGGTAGTATTCAATTTACTGCTTACGACCCTTATGCTCATTGTAGAGAGAAGTATTTAAGCAACGATTATTATAAAAAATTTAATAATATTAATGAATGGAAGACTGCCGCGGGTCTTTTAGAATCTCAAGGAGATTATGATATTCTTAACGGTAATATTATTAAGTTATATAATCCCGGTTCTAAAGAAACTGATTTCATCCTAACTTTTGAATTTAGCAATAATATTATTCCAGCAGGTAAAATTTATTTAGATGCTGATTCTTAGTTAAGTATTAGATAGATTCCCAAATAGGGATAGGATACTCATATTAAAATTAATACAAGACTAAATTTAATTGAAGGCTATGTAAATGATAAAAAAAGTGGTAATATTTATAATAGATATATTAGTAGTGGCACTTTTTTTAAAATTCCTGTCTCTAAAGATTTAATTATGACTATAGATGAAAGCAATCTACTTAATGGGTGTTGTACTGGCATTGAATATGATTACATTTACCTATAAGGAGGTATTAAATGGACTTATTAAAAAAACCATATGAAATATCCCTTTGGGAAGATGTTCTAACTTTTGTAGTATAGAATGGAGATCATACAATTGAGTATGAAGAATCATTAGAAAATGCTGTAGGTCAAGTGATTGCTTAGTATTATAAAGAACGCTTAATTTGCATTATTGGTTCTGATACAATGGATACTCCTATTCGCGCAACTTAGCCTAAGCTTGTATCGAAGGTAAATGGTGAAAATATATTAACTTTTGATATGTATTCTCATTATTATGATACAACTGATGACGAATATTATGTCAATCCTTTTATAAAACTTTTGGTTAATGAAAGAAAGGTCAAAATTCGTTATGGAGAACTTGGCGCGGAAGATACTAAATGGTATGATTTAGTAATTAAGAATATTTAGGAAAATTCTGAAACTAAAACGTATACTTATACTGCCAAAGATTAGTTTGTTAATGAGCTTTCTAAATCTGGTTTTAATTTAGAATTTGATCAAGAGTTAGAAAATAATATGGGTAATATTGAAACTCTAGCAAAGCGAGTTTTAGATGAAAGCGATTGGCAATTGCGCCCAAGTAATGAAATTTTAAAACAAACTATTGAAGAACCTTTATATAAAATTTAGCTTGCCGAAGCTATTATCTTAAAAGATATGGAAGGTAAAGTAGAAGATATAACTATATAGAGAAATGAATTTGTGTATGCTTTTTATAGCAATATTGTAAACGAAGAAACTTATGTTTAGTTATTATATGCCGAAACTTACGAAACAAATGATGACCATATTATTACAAATAGTCCTAATTATTATTTAGAGGGAGTTAGTTATACAGATGGTAAGCCTAATTTTGCCGCGAACATGTCAATTGATACTGAATATCGTGGCGAACGTTTGGTAAGAAAGGTAAAAACTAAATATGACTCTACAATTGATAAATATGTTAATGTTTATAATAATGGTTCAATTTATGGTTATACTGAAACCGATTATTTATCACCTGCGGCGGTTCGTTCTTATGTAACTAATCCTAATAGTTACGACAGCTATACTGGTTGGGAAGTTGGATGCTCTTCAGATAATATTTTTCCAACTCTTAATTTGGCTTCTGTGCCAGATGTAAGAGATATGCCTGCTGCAGATGTTATTGCAGGAAATGCTGATATTAAAACCTGCTTAAAACTATAGATTACAAATACAGAACAAAAATTATATAATTCTGGTATCATTGACATGAGACATCAAATTAATGGCTTTGTAAAAGATGACGAGTATATTTTTAGAGTTAAGTATGGCGAAGCCGGAATCATGGGTGCTCATGGCGCAACAACCTTGGTTGATACAAATATTGGTCTAACTTTATAGGTTAGTGAGTATTAGTTAAATAATGGTCAATATGAAATATTAGGAACTCCCTATTTTAAATATACTTTTAATCCCATATATTCTGGTAATGAACCCGATTATTTAATTTCAGATCCAATTAAATGTACTGCCTCACTTCCTTATAGTGAAATGATTAAAATAACAAAAAATTTGGGTCTATTTATTCAAACGACTAAAAATGGTACGATTTATATTGAAGATGTATAGTTCTTTCCTTATGTAAAAACTTCGGCTGGAGTTCTATTACCAAATGAGATTTCTGAAGCAGAAGTAAAAATAAAGTATTTATATTATATACCGAATGAAACTTATACTAAAGTTGAAGATGTTGAATTCGTATATTAGGGAAATGAACCAAATCCAACCTATAAAGAAGATTATAATGATATCGGATATGAAAAGATACGTAGTATTACCGCTTCTGAGTCCAATAGATTTAATTTAATTCAAGAACTTTGTGAAATTTTTGAATGTTGGCCAAAATTTGAAATTGAACATGACCCATTGACTGGTATAATTGAACTAGATGAAAATTATCGTCAAAAGAAATATGTTAGTTTTCATGAATATATCGGTAAAGATAATTATACTGGTTTTAAGTATGGTATTAATTTAAAATCCATTCAGCGTACTATTGAATCAGAAGGAATTGTATCTAAGTTAATTGTAAAGAACAATTCTAATGAATTCGCTACTGATGGATTCTGCTCAATCGCGCGAGCTAGTGAAAGTCCAAATGGAGAGAATTTTATTTTAGACTTCAGCTATTATATATAGCAAGGTATGTTAGGTTTAGCTGAAATTACTAATGATTTATATTTAGATGTTAATGGATATTTGGGTTATTATAAGCAGCTAAAGCAGATTAATACACTGCGCGACTAGTATATTAAAGAATAGACTGGTTTATTAACTGATATAGCCGAATATACCGCCGCATATCAAACTTACAGTATATCTGCTTCTGAAGCTAGTGAATTACACAGAGATAAGCTTAATTATATTCAAGCTTATACTGGTTATGATTTTGCTTATTTAATGGCCAACCAAGATGAAAATGCTTCTGATTAGAAAGCATATGAATGGTGGAGCGACGAAAAAGTTCTTGGCTTAGTTGCCTCAATAGGTCGGCTAAGTTCTATAAAAAAGAACCACGAAGAGTTAGCAAACAAATCTAAGGCTAATTTGGACAAAGCCTAGAATAGGTTTGATTTATTAAATCGTATTTTAACAAGCAAAGAAGCTTCTGATAAAGAGCGTCGTTTGTTGCTTGAAAAAGAAAAATTAAATTTTAATTTTTATAAAAAGTATTCTCGCTTTTTATAGGAAGGTTCCTGGATTTCTGAGGATTATATTGATGATAATTTATATTTCTTAGATGCTCAAAGTACCTTAAGCACTTCTGCAAAACCGAAAATTACTTATAATATTTCTGTATTAGAATTAAGTAGATTGGAAGGTTTTGAAAACTATACTTTCGCACTAGGCGATAAAACTACAATTGAAGATACCGAATTTTTTGGTTGGACCTGGAAAGAAGGAGTGCAAACTCCATACCAAGAAGAAATTGTAGTCACAGAACTAACTGTTATGTTTGATTCTCCAGAATAGAATCAAATCAAAGTTTAGAACTATAAGACTTAGTTTGAAGATTTATTCCAACGTATGGCTGCAACCACTCAATCTGTTGAATATAGTACGGGCAAATATCAAAAAGTGGCTGGTGTTATTGAAACAGATGGAACTATTAATATTACTACTTTATAGAACTCCATTGCAAACAATGCGCTAACTCTTCAAAATGCTAAAGATTAGTCCGTTATCTGGGATGAAACTGGTATTACAACTACCAGCACTACTAACCCGGCAGAAATTTTAAGAATTGTTAGTGGTGGTGTATTTCTATCTGTTGATGGCGGTATTACTTGGAATACGGGTATCACTGGCAAAGGTATCAATGCAAGTTATATTACTAGCGGCTAGATGAATGTTGAAGAAGTTAATATTCTAAATGGCTCTTTCCCTTCTTTCAGATGGGATAAAACTGGTATTAGTGCTTATGAATTTAGTATAAATGAATAGACTGGTGCGGCGTAGAATTTTAACTTCAGCAAATTTGTTCGTTTAGACCAATATGGTTTATATGGTATAAATGGATATACTGATTTTAATTCTTCTGTAAAAGACCCTGAAACTGGTAAAATTGGTGAAGATAGAATTTGGGATACGGCTAACTTTGCCTTAACTTGGCGTGGCTTTCAAATTCGTTCTAAAAAGTTTGGTCTTGATGGTTATATTAGAATTACTGAAGAAGAAGATATTCAGTTAATAAACAAAATAGTCTTAGATGGTAAAACTATTGAGATAGACCAAGTTAAAATTGGCTTGTTAGATAAAAAAGGTGATGAAGCTATCTATGGTTTGCGTCTAAAGGACCATTTAAATCAAGTTGTATTAGAATAGTCTTCTCAAGGCAAAGTATGGATTCGTGATGAATTGAAAATTGGTACTGCTGACACATCCACTGTAAGTCTAGGTTACTTGAAGAAATATCGTAATGATGAAACAGCGATCAAAGATGAAAATGGTGAAATAATTGGCGGAATTAGTCAAGTAATTCGAGCAGGAGATTCTGGCACCAAGTAGGAATTTATTGTCTATGAAGATGGTCGCTTGGAAGCAACTGGCGGTTACTTTAAAGGTGAAATTCATGCTGATTCTGGTACTATTGGTGGAGTTAGTATTTAGACCATTCTTGGAGCAGAATATGAAGTTGCTATTGAAGTTACCAAAGGAACTGTGTTCAAGGACAAAAACGAGGTTAAGACTTTAACAGCACGACTTTATAAAAATAGAGAAGAAGTACTGTCTTCGGAAATAACTGGCTATAAATGGTACTTAGATGGCTAGTTGTTATCAGCAACAACTCAATCAATAGAAGTTGTCGCTTCAGATTTTGATGAAAATGCAGAATATATCTGTGAAATTGAGTATGGCTCAGAGGAGTGAGGTGGATAATGGCTAAATATACTGGTAGCATTAGTTTGGTTGATATGAGTGATATTACTGCTACTGCAGGAGTTGGTATTTCTCATACTAAAGTTTTATATGCTTTAAGTAGTACTGGTGATCTTCCACCTGACTTAGAAGGAGCTAGTTTAAAAGTTGATGGAGTAGATGGTACCCTAAGTTTTAATGACTTAGGGACCACCTTCCACGTTGAAAACAGTATTTTATATGCTTATTACAACGATGCTAAAGTCAAATTAAAAGTTGATGGTGAAAATAATATTACTGGTACAGAAGGATGGGTTTCAACTATTCCAACTGTAGAACCTGGCCAATATCTATGGACTAAAACAATTTATTATTATACTAATAATAATGAAACAGTTGTTTATGGAGTTTATAGATAGGGCGAAGATGGTAAAGAGGGTCCTCCTGGGCCTTCTGCTTCTAGTTATAGAATTAGCGCTAACTAGACTGAAATTTTAAAATTTGTTAGCCTAGACGGAAATACAATCACCTTTAGCCCAGAAAATTTATAGTTTACTGTTTATAAAGATTAGGCTGCCTTTGGTAGTGATATATATTATGAACAAGTTAGAGGATTATCTAAAGAAAAGTTTTCTGTTGCTGTTTATAATATTAATACAGACTAGTACGTAGATATTCCTTCTGATTTTATAAGTTTTGATGAAACATAGGACGTTTTTAATATTGACTTATATAATTTATCCAAAGGTACTTTGGCTTTTGATATTATTTTAGAAGAAGAATGCTTGATCAAATACTCTTATCTTTTAGAAAATGAAGAAGGTAATTTTAATCTAGTTGATTATTTAAATGTTCGTTATGGTATTAAAAAGGATATGGCTGCGCTATCGGTTGAAGCGAATAAAATTGTATAGTCAATTCAAGATTCTTATTTAACTTTTTCAGCTACTGGACTAACTATTTAGAATGGTGGTTTAGAAATTCTTGACAATGAAGGTAATAAAGTATTATATTCTACTAACGGTAACTTGACTGTAATTGGTACTATTAATGCAAATGATGGTTATTTTGCTGGTGAATTAAGAAGTAAATCTGGATTTTTTGAAGGTACAATTACAGCAAAAGATGGTAAGATTGGCGGTTTCATTATTTCTGAGGATAAACTTACCTCTGAAAAAACCTATATTTCTAATGTTATTGATGGTCAAGCAATTCTTTCTCCAAATATTACTTTAAATGGTACTACTGGTTAGATTTTTGCTCACGATATAATTTTAGGTACTGGTGCAGTTATAGAAGATTATATTTAGTTAGGAGAGGCTTATATTTATAACCCAGCTAATAACAAAAATAGATTTATAACAGCAGGTAATATTAATCTAAATCAGAATGGCATTTTAAAATTAGGTTCTATTGAAATGCATGGTGGAGATAGCACTACTCAAGCATACATGAAATCTGAAAATGGTAATTGGCTAATTCGTGAAGATGGTATAGCTATTTTTAATGATATTTATGCTGATAATGTTCATCTACAAGATACAATTCTTGAAATTGGTACTGTACAAGCTATGGGCAGTTTAATGCTATTTAAAGATAGCTGGAGTATAACAAGCGTTAATAATAATATCATTATAATAAATAGTTTAACTAATTTAAGTATAAATGACTGGATTTATTCTGGCAAAAATATTTATAAAATAATTAATTTAATTCAAGATAATACTACGACAACTATTACATTAAACAAAACTTATAATTTAGATGATGGCTTGATTATTACTAAATTTGGTAAAACTTCTGATTCTCAAGTGCCTGGCTTTATTTTATCCATACTTGGAGAATAGGCTACCATAAATGATAACAGAGCCTTTGCTTCTGGCAATGCCTTAACAATTAGTGATTTTATAGAAGAGAATGGAACATTAACTTATACTAAGAGACTAGTTTTGGGTTAGTTGGATGGCGCAGTAGATAAAAATATTACTGGTCTTGGTCTATACGCAGATAATGTTTTTTTAAATGGTTCTTTAACGACTAAAGTAGATAATGATAGTTATGCAGGTATAAATACTATTGGTGAAGCAACTGCTACTGTCTTTGGTAATAAAGATAATTCTAGAATTATTTTCTGGGCTGGTTCTGCTTCTAGTACTAATATAGATATTCAAGAATCTCCTTTTCAGGTTACTGAAATGGGTTCTATATACGCAAGGAAAGGTATTTTTAGAGATTCTATTATTTCTGATAGTATAATTTAGGGTGCCGATATTTATGCCGCTCGAATTCATGGTGGTACTACTGGATAGTCAAATTCATTAACTATTTATGATACTTCTATGGGCATTATATTCAAAGAAGGTTACCAAACAACAGAGAGAGAAGTATTTGCCATTCGAGCAGATGGTTTACAATAGAATAATGATTATTTTATTGAAATTAAAAATGATAAAGTCAGTTTCTGGGGAGATAGTTTTGTAGTTGATACAAAAAAAGATAATTATTTAGAAATTGTTTCTAATGCTATAAATGGCATAGATTTATCTATGAAAATTATTTCTGACGACTTATCAAGCGAAAGAAGTTATTAGAATTTTACCAATGATAAAATAAGTTTTGGTTTTAACTAGGGCTTTGGTAGAGAAGATAGTATAATTATCAGCAAAGATAAAAGTTAGGTAAAATCTCTAGCAATATGGTTAGAGAAAGATGTTTATTTTGGTTCTGGCACTTCTTATATGCAATATAAGAAAGCAGAAGAAGGATACGATTTATTTATAAATGAGTAAAAGGAGGATATAAATGGCAAATAGTGGTGGCAGTATTATAGCTAAACATCCTAGCAATGGAGCATATTGGTCTTTTGAATGGACAGCTTAGGCAACTCCAATCAAAGGCCAAACTAAAGTTAGGTATAATATTTATCGAAGAGGTCGTAGTAGTTCTCCCACTTGGCTGGCTACTGATTGCGATATTTCAGCATATTATAATGGATCTTAGCATAGTTTACTTTCTACTGGTCAAAGAATCCCAGGCTCTACTTCTGATAATGGTTGTTCTTTTGCTAATGTTAAAGAAACTTCTGGTAGCTTTACAGTTACACATAATACTGATGGCTCTGGTAGCTTCTCAATACAAATTTCTGCTTATATTAATAGTGGCTTTAACTGGGAGCGTAACTGCTATGGAGAAGGCACTGGCGTTTTAGATACTAATTTAGCTTTTACTAGTTGCTCTTCTCCTACTTCTGTAACTGCTTCTGGTATTGTTGCGCCAAATGGAAATGTTACGGTTTCTTGGTCAGGCGCAAGTGGCGGAACAAGTAATTCAATAATTGGTTATAATATTTATTGGAGAATTAGTTCTGAAGGTTCTGCTCCAACTACCGCTACTTATAGCGGTAGTACGAGTGTTACTACTACTAATAGTTCTGGTAGCACTACAATAAATATAGGTAGCGCCACTAGAGGCTATATAGTTGTTTTTGGTGTTGTAACAAAGGGCGAAGCAGGCTCTTCTTATTATTCTGGAATTAGAACTGGTGGTAGTGTAAAAATAAACTCTAAACCAACTAAACCGTCTGGAGGAAATGTTTCTCCCACAATAATCCCTGCTGCTGGAGGGACTGTTACTTTTACAGTTTCTCCAGGCAGTGATTCTGATGGATAGACCGTAGGTTTAAGATATTCTACATCAACTTCTGGGGCAAGAGCAGCTTGTGCTTCGTAGTTTTCTTTAAATCTAACAGCAGCAGGTACATATTATTTTTGGTCTAATGACGGATTAGAAGATAGTGATGAATATATTACTATTTCTGTTTCAAGTAATACTAAACCAACAATTACTATAGAAGTTACTGGAACCACTTAGGAAACAGTAAATACTTTAAGTGGAGCGACATATGTTTTAAATCCAACTATAACTTTAACAAAAGGTAATAATGGTTAGTAGGATAATAATACATATAACTATTATATACATTATAGTTCTGATAATTTAACTTGGACAAAAAAGCCCTTATGGGAAAAAGATTCTTCTTTAGTAAAAACAATTGATGACGTTCGTTCTTTAGGTTATTTTACTGAACTATCAACAACTGGTTATTATTATTATTTTTCAGCTACACGATATGATGGCATGGATACTTCTGCTTCAGTAACTACTTCTTCTACAAAATATTATGTTTCAAAACGTCCTTCTTTAAAAGGAATGTTTAATACTTAGAACTATGAAAATATTAATTTAAGTGAATTTCAAGATTATTTTTCTAAAGCTCTATCCTTTACTTTTGATAGAGATACTGGTTACAATAGTTTAAAAATTTACAGTGGAACAACTCAAGTAGCAACTATACCTTTAACAGTTTCTGCTAGCAATTTACGCGGTTAGTGGTTAGGAATTAATTTGCCAAAAGGCTCATATACTTTTACTGGTGAAATAGGATATGCAAGTATTCCTTTTTATACTAGCAAAATGACTTTAGGCTCTTCTTATAAAATTGAAAATTTGGAAGCAAAAAATCTAGAGGCGCAAGCTGATTTTCAGGTATACACACCTAATATAACTTATGATTTCAGTATTTATAATACTTTTAATGCGAATTATAGCGAATTAACTGCTAGTAAATATAAGGAATATGGTATTTTGAATATCTCAGATAGCTTTTATGCAAAACTCAAAATTAATTCTGCAGAAGGGAAAAAATAGCCTTTAACTATCGTATAGACAACATCCAATGGTAATTCCACAACGAACGATACTTTATACTTTAGCTTAACTGCGGCATAGCTTTATGCAATGTTACCTACTACTATTACCGATAAAAATAAAACTTATACAGCAAAATTAATAGTAGGTTTTAGTGACGTTTTCGGAACAAATACAGAAACTTCTATTGATTATATTGTTAATTATGGTGTTGCGCCAGAATGCTCTAATATTTCTATCAAGGTTAATAATAGTAAAGAAATTAATACTTGGGAATACCTAAAGGAAAGTATGCCTTTGACTATTAGTGGAACAGTAAAATCTTATAACACTAATCCGCGAATTTAGATTTAGATTAATCGCATTAAGAGTGGTGTAGAGTCTGGATACGTTAATTTTGGTAGTCCTATTGATTTGGCGTCTAAGTCTTCTTCAATAACTAATACTGCTCCGGGGCAGGGTAAACCAACTACATATTAGTTTTCCAATCAAAAAATTATTACCATTGGAGAAATAACTGAATTAGATTATCAGGTTAATTTTAGAGTTAAAGTAATAACTGATGCAGATAGTAAATATTATTTTACTGGAACAAGATTATATGCTGGAGATATAAAGGTATGTGGTCATACATCACAAGGTGCGGTTACTTTAAATGAAGCGGATTATAGCTCTAATGAAGTTACTAGAGCTACCTCATATTTGAATTATCGTTATACTAATAGTCATCCTGGTGCGTTAACTATAACTGATAATAGTTACTACACTTTAACCTTAACTGCAAAACTTGAATATAGAAATATTTCTGATTCAAATTGGGATAATGCTACTTCGATTGATATCGGTATTAATTCTCTTTCTAGTTTCTTGACTAATTCTAATGTAAAACGAAGCGTCATCTTCTCTTTCCCTGAAGGCGCTGATGCATTTGTGTGTCGCTTAGTTTTAACTACAAAATAGACGGTAGTTAATGGAACAGAGAAATATATCACCACTAAAACGGTATATACAAATGAGCAAGCTGTGTATAATGTTTTACCTACTGTTTCATATCGTAAAAATTTATTGGGCATTAACACCTCAAATTTAAATAATTATGAAAATGCTGTTATTGTTATTGGTGAACATAGCTCAAAGAACATAATTTATTTGGTTTCTTCTACTGGAGTTAAATAGATAAATACTTCTACCGGCGCATTAGATGGTTTTACAATAGACGGCGGTGAATGGTAAAATTTGATTTTCTTATATTTTTATGATATAATAATTATAAATAAAGATGGAGGAAAATTTAATGAAACTTTATGAAGTCTTATCAATTCAAAATTTTTACAATTTAATTATGAACGCAAAGCTTCCTATTAAAACCACCTATAAATTAACTCGTTTAATGCGCCGTGTTGAAGAGGAAGTTCAATTCTATCAGACCGAATTTGCAAAAATTGTAGATGAATATGCCCTAAAGGAAAATGGTCAGCTTGTTTATTCTGAAGACATGACCTCTATCAAAATCATTGAAGGTAAGGAAGAAGAATGTAGTGCAAAGATTGCCGAACTTAAAAATCTTGAAATTGATTTAAGCGATTTCAAATTTTCTATTGAAGAATTTGATAAGCTTGAATTATCTATAAGTGATATGTACGGAATCTTACCTTTAATCACTGACTAAAATAAAATAAACAAAAACTCCCTAATGCTTTTGTGCATTAGGGAGATTCTTTTTATCCATCAGTGAAAAACAATTATCCATCTTTTGCAAATCTAACTTATAATCAGAAGGGAATAAGGAGGAGATAAAAATGAATGGATATATACCTTACAATCAAACATAGTCATATTAGGCGACTCAATATTTTCCATAGCCACAGGGCAATGTTTATCTTGTAAATAATTCATTAGAAGTAGCTAATGTTCCTAGAACAAATGCAAGAGTGGTATGATAATATATCAAAAAAGATTTCTAAGTATAAGTAAGGAGGCGGAGTGGATTATTCCACTCCGTCATTCCCAATTTATGACTTGTATGTTATACAAATCGGCAACATATTTGCCTATTCCAATGGCATCGGCTTCATCATCAGTAACAGTGATATCATGCCATTCTTTTGCTTTATTTTGCATTGAACGTTTTTTATCGATGCGAGTTCTTCCTGTAACGCCACAATGATGGCGCCAGGTATTAGTTGGACAAACTGTATATTCTATTTTCTTTTCATAACAGGTTTCCATTAGGATTCCTTGTAGACGAGCTAATGCTTGAAATACAGTAACTGAAGCCTTCTAACCAGATACCTCATCTTGATACTAAATTCCCTCTAGTCCAATTGCATCTGGCTGCCAGCTTTCAATCATTGATAACATCCAATTTTTTATTGTGCTATCTCTTGCAATTTCATCTTTTAAATTGGTAGTAAAAGTTCCATATCGTATTAGTTTATTTCCATCATATATAGACCAGCCGCAGGTATATGTTGCCTAGTCAATAGCTAAGATTCGTTTCTTTCCTTTAGGTTTTGGTTCCACAGTTAGTACTTTTTCTTTTAGTTTATTATCTTTACATCTTGGGCATTCGCGCTTTGAGCGTATCTTTTTCCATGTTGCTTGAATAGTATGACCTTCATCACATTTAAATTCAAGTGGTGTATCAAGATTTTGATAAGTCTCAGAAATACATTTCCAACCAGTTTCTTTTAATTCTTCATTGATAGATTCAATGGTTATTCGAGCCATTAATCCACCACCTTGATGCCAAACATTTTTTCTATATCTGCTTTTTTAACTTTTGGCTCTGATTTACTACCTAAAGGTATAATATAGAATAAAATATCTCCTTCTTTGGCAAGAGATTGATTAAGTCTAACTTCTCTTATAGTATAAGATTCGCCACGCCAAAGTAGATAAGGATTATATTCTTCTTCATCAATACTAATTGCAGTAGTAGCTCTTGGACAATAAATCAAATAAGGTTCATCTTTATCAGTACGAACAAAAACTGCGGTAGTAAAGTATCCTTTATCAGTAGGATGCGGCCATGTGAAAGCCGCATCAATCTTCTTAATTCTTTCCTGAACTTCCAAATCCGCCACCTCTGTCCTCACCAATTCCATCAACAGATTGGACTTGATAGAAATTTACAGTTGGAACTTCAACCAAACGCATCTGCGCAAAGCGCTCACCTTTTCCTATATAATATGGCTTACCATGCTCAATAGATGTAATAATGGGGTGGCCTTTATCATCAAATTCATAAGAAATGTCTTTGATAGGAGGCTCAATATTTTCAACAATAACACCAATGACACCTTTGTACTGAGAGTCTACAAGTCCAATAGAGTTTGCTACTCTAAGTTTTGTATTAGCGCTGGTTCCGCTGCGAGGATGGATAAGAAAGGCATAACCATAAGGAAGAGCAACTTTTATATCACAAGGAATAATAACAGTCTCACCAGGATTGATAGTATAATCTGCAGGAGAATATAAATCAACTGCGCCATCTCCCAGGTGAGCATATTTAGGCATCTTTGCATTTTCGCTCGTTAATTCGATAGGAACATTAATTACTCTTTTTGCGACTCCTTCTGCATCGGCAATACAATTATAAGTAATACCAAGCATCTGTTTTAAGAAATCGCGCTTAGGGGCAGAAAGAACTTCGGCAAATTGTTCGTCAATATTTTCAATCAACTTCATATATGCCTCTTGCAATTCTTCCAGTTTTGTACCATTTAAGTTCATTGCTTGAACCAATAATAACTTATCGTCAATATTATTTATTGACTTCTACATCTCATCTAAGAAAATTGGCGCGATAAGAGCAAAGTGTTCATCAGGCATTGCTAACAGGGCGCCAAGTTCTTCAAAGCCACCGAGAGAAGGATTAATTTTTTCAATTTCATTCATTAATGCTTCAAAGGTACTTTTTCTTTCTTGAGATGCTTCTTGCATTTTATTTGTTATTTCTGCCGCAGCTTTTCGTGCTGCGGCAGGAGTATTCATATTAATTATCTAGGCCATCCCAGAAACCTCCATAAACCTTGACGACTTTCACAAGATAACCGTCATCAATTATATCTCCTTTGGATTTCTTTTCCTTTTTAGTATAGGCGAAAGAATTAAGAATATAACCTTGCTTTCTTGCTTCTTCCTTAAAGTCTTCATTCATTTGCTTTGCTTCTTCTTCAGATTCCGCACGGTATTCTGCGGTGACTTTTAATAATCTCATATACCGCGCAACTCCTTTGCTAAATCATTAAAGGGACTATTAGGAAA
>ENA-ORTY01000663-ORTY01000663.1-human-gut-metagenome-genome-assembly--contig:-NODE-663-length-44104-cov-4.771868_pt1 | contig 44104 bp, 40 predicted proteins | sample MGYA00241917_ERZ509198 | MGnify/ENA primary metagenome ERZ509198 (study PRJEB26280, sample SAMEA2338857) | human gut metagenome | biome: human gut; feature: human-associated habitat; material: faeces...
CTGCCCCGACCCATTTGGGTCGGGGCAGTTTGCAGATTTGTGACAAATTTACAAGATCTGTTGACAAAACCACCGCTTGATGTGATAAAATATTCACAAGAGAAGTGTGGAAATAAGACCATGACCGGAAAGGAGGACGGCCATGAAAAGGCGATTTTGGATGTTGATTGTGGTGCTGATATGCGTTTCCCTTACGCTGCCGGGGTGCGCGTCGGAAAGTGCGGAAGGACAGGTCATGCTGCCGGGGGGTTCTGTACGGATTCTCCAGGAGTACAGCAAGGAAATTGACTATGTCGCGGACTGTACCGGTGTCCCGATTACGGAAATCGATTATGATGCGGTACAGCGCATCCGGGATGTACAGGTGAACTGGGAAAACCAATATCCTGCACCCGCCGGAGATTTGCGGATGGAGGAACTTGTCACGGAGATTGTGGATGCAATCCTTTTGTACAGGTCGATAATGGACAATGGAACACTGGCGGTCGGAACTACGGTAAATCATAAGCGTATCCGCGTGAATGAATTGCCGACGGATCTTCGCGGGGAATGTGTGTGAACTGTCTGCGGGCGGTAGTGCAACCATTGAGAATGGAATGTCTCTTTCTGTGGGAACTTCGATCCAGTTGGGGAAAGTGTATACTTTGGATGTTGCATTCAATATCCAGAAGACTTTTTCCAGAAGTTACACTGGCCCTACCGGGAATGAATACTTTGAAGATGGGAAACTCATTACGCATCACATCATGTTCAAAGTGTTGGAGGGGCATCTGGTTTACCATGAGTATGATTACATCAACGAATATGGGACGGTGACCCATTTTGCTGAGTATGAAGTGGAAGAAGCGACCGCAAAAGTGATGCCTCACACGGCCTATGTCAGTGACGGAGGCCCCGGCCTGTATGTGATGAGTGAAGACCGGTCTACGGTGAAACATTACGATGGATGGTATCAGGCAGAGGCGGATATCGAAACAAATCCTGCACAGTTCCACTAAAGTTGCATATATTCGCTAATAAATGAATACAGCGAATATATTCACCCAAAAATGAATACTCCTATGCCGGTTCCTTCAGGGAACCGGCATTTTTGCGCCCGGGTGCACGAAAATCCATTGGTTTTTTCGGAAAGCCGGGCGGAATTTGAGAAAATATACGAAAAATAAGAAAAAGGTGTAATAAATTCTTGAAAAAAGAATCACAAACCCGTATAATGTGTTCCATATTCCCTTTTGCGGAGAGCAAAGAAATTGAAGTTTGGAGTTGAAGAGAATGAAACGTTTGCTCGCTATGGTTCTGTCTCTGGGCATGATGCTTTCTCTGGCTGCCTGCGGCGGCGGGGAAGACACCCCCAATGAGGGCACTGCCGGAACAGATACCAAGATCCTCTACCACGCACACCACACGGCACCCTATGTGACGCTGGACCCCAGCACCGAGTATTCCAACGGTCTGATGACCCTGCAGAATGTTTACGAGACCCTGACCCGCTATAACTCTGAGACCGGCGAAGTAGATCCTCTGCTGGCCACGGAGTGGACCAAGAATGAGGACGGTACCGTCTGGGTGTTCCAGCTCCGGGAGGATGTCACCTTCCACGACGGCAGCAAGATGACCGCTCAGCAGGTGGTCAACTCCTTTAACCGTTCCATGGAACTGGGACAGGGCGGCGCATATATCTGGGATGCCGTTCTGGCATCCAATGGCGGTAAAGTGGAGGCCACCGGCGAGTACGAAGTGACCATCACCTGCGGCTATCCCTGCGCCATGGATCTGGTCCTTTCTTCCGGTTATGCGGCTTATGTGATGTCCGACAGCGTGATCGACCAGACCACCGAGTGGTTCAACGAGGGCCACGACGGCGGTTCCGGCCCCTATATGATCGCTCAGGCTACCGGCGACTCTGTGATTTTGAAGGCCTATGAGGAGTACCGAGGCGGCTGGACGGAAGATCAGTATAAGAATGTAATCATCAAGGGTGTGCCCGAATCCAGTGCACGCCGTCAGATGATGGAGACCGGCGAGTGCCAGATCTCCTCTGATTTCTCTGTGACCGACCTGGAGGCCCTGAAGACCCAGACCGATAAGGTCAATATCTATCAGGCAGAGACGTTCAACAATGTCATCATGTTCCTGAACACCGCTACCGAGCCCTGCAGCAATGCAGATTTCCGCCGGGCACTGGCGTATGCCTTCCCTTATGAGGAGACTGTCAACGAGATTATGAACGGCAACGCAAAACAGTCCGTGGGCACTGTGCCCTCCGGTCTGTGGGGCCATGACGACAGCATCATGCAGTACACCTGCGACCTGGAAAAGGCCAAGGAATGCCTGGAGAAATCCGGCGTGGACACCACCGGCATGAAACTGACCGTGACCTACATGAACGGCAGCGATGAATACTCCAGCGCACTGCAGCTGTTCCAGGTGAATCTGAAACAGCTGGGCATCGACCTGGAGCTGCGCAGCATGGAGTGGGATCAGCAGTGGGCACAGGCACAGAACACCGATCCCAAAAACCGTCAGGATATGTTCGTGTTCATCTGGTGGCCGGATTATGCAGATCCTGTCAGCTGGTTCACCTCTCTGCTCCACAGTGAGGATCAGATCGTTTACAACCTGTCCTACCTGAACGATCCCGAACTGGACAGCCTGATCGACCAGGCTGTGGAGGAGACTGTCACCGACCGTGCGTCTGCCGAGGCAAAGTATGTGGAGGCACAGAAGATCGTGGCAGACAACGCTTACCTGCTGAACCTGTATGATCAGGTGCACACCTATGTGCTCAGCAACACCATTGAAGGAGTCGTGGAAAATCCCTCCTATTCTTACGCCATCCAGTACTATGACGTCACCCGCAAATAACAGCATTTGATCGTGTATCCAGATGGCACCCCCCGGTTTCCGGGGGTGCCATTTTGGTGTTTATTGGTGTTTATGGGGTGCTCTGCACCCCCAGTGAAACAGACCGAAATGAGGAGCCTGTCTAATGTTCAAGTACATCGTCAAACGAATCCTCAGCAGCATTCTGGTGCTGTGGGGCGTCGTTACCATCACATTTTTTATTGCCCGGGTGATTCCGTCTCAGCCGGAAGTCAAATGGGCCGGGCAGCGGGCCACGCCGGAGCAGCTGGAGGCTGCCCGGATCGAATTGGGATTGGATAAATCCTTGCCGGAGCAGTATGTCATTTATATCAATGACCTGCTGCACGGTGATCTGGGGAACAGCCTGAACAGCCATCAGCCGGTGTCCGCCGACCTGAAACGCTATATTCCCGCAACCCTGGAGCTGGTGCTGCTGGCTTTCATTCTGGCCATGATCATCGGTATTCCGCTGGGCATATATTCTGCCAAAAAGAAAGATAAGCTATTGGATCACTGCAGCCGATTTTTCTCCATCGGTTCTGTGTCGTTGCCCACATTCTGGGTGGCGCTGTTCCTGCAGCTGATTTTCTACAAGACGCTGCAGTGGCTGCCCATCGGCGGCCGGCTGAGCGTGGAGGCCACGATTTTTGAAACTGTGCCCAACATCAGCGGAATGCTGCTGCTGGACTGCCTGCTCACCGGCAAGTTTGGTCTGTTCCTGGATGCTCTGCGGCACATTATCCTGCCCTGCCTGACCATCGCGCTGTATCCCATCGGTCTGGTGGCCCGGATGACGCGCAGCGCTCTGCTGGAAATCCTGGGAGAGGATTATATCACCGCTGGCCACAGCTATGGTCTCAGCGGCACCAAAATGCTGTGGAAATACGCCCTGAAAAACAGCCTGGGCACCACGGCAACAGATGTGGCCCTTTCCATGGGCTATACGCTGACCAATACTTTCCTGGTGGAGGCTATCTTCTCCTGGCCGGGAATCGGCAGTTATATTTCCGGCGCTGTGACCAGCCTGGACTATCCTGCCATCATCGGCGTGACTTTGTTCGGCGCCGTGTGCTATATCGTTTTGAACCTGCTCGCGGATATTATCATTGCCATGGACCCGCGGGTGCGGCTGTAAGGAGGGGGAAGTATGAGTAATTTCGTTGAAACCATCAAACCCCGCCTGAAACAGTTTCGGGAGAGTTTGTATCTGCTGTCCCGGAACAAACTGAGCCTGCTGGCACTGATTATTCTGGTGATTCTGGTGGCAGTGGCCATCCTGGCGCCGGTGATCGTTCCCTATCCGGAAGACTTGACAGATGCGGCGCACATTACGGAACAGATGCAGCCCCCCAGTGCCGAGCATTGGATGGGCACCGACGAACTGGGCCGGGATATTTTCAGCCGCGTGCTGTATGGCGCCCGGGTGTCCCTGACGGCTGCTCTGACGGCTGTGGGCCTGTCCCTGCTGATTGGCATTCCTCTGGGCGCTGTGGCCGGCAGTTTCGGCGGCTGGGTAGATAATGTGATTATGCGCATCACCGATGTGTTTTTGAGTTTTCCCCCGCTGCTGCTTGCCATCGCCATGGTGGCACTGATGGGCAGCAGCCTGAATAATGCCATTCTGGCCATCTCGCTTTCCTGGTGGCCCTGGTACACCCGCCTGGTGCGGGGACAGGCCATCTCCGTTAAGGAGCGGAAGTTTGTGCAGGCGGCAGAGACCATCGGCACCGGCCGGGTGAAGATTATTTTCAAGCACATTATCCCCAACTGCATCAGCCCTGTGATCGTGCAGGCCTCCATGGACATTGGCGGCGTGATTTTGACGGTGGCCAGTCTGTCCTTCCTGGGTCTGGGCGCACAGCTGCCCACCCCGGAGTGGGGTCTGATGATCTCTATGGGCCGCCGGTTCTTCCCGGATGCCTGGTGGTACTGCATCTTCCCCGGTCTGGCCATTTTCATCACCGTCTTGTGCTTCAACCTCCTGGGCGACGCGATCCGGGAGATTCTGGACCCCAAGACCCGGAAAAAGTGAGGAGGGCGTACCATGTCATATTTTGAGATCAACAATCTGCGTATCGATCACCACTCCTTTGAGGGCGTGAAAACGGTACTGGACATTGAACGCCTGCATATTGAAAAGGGCGAAACTTACGGTTTGGTGGGCGAGTCCGGACAGGGCAAGACTGTCCTGGCGCTGGCCATTCAGAAACTGCTGCGCTGCCCGCCCGGCAGCATCGAGTCCGGTGAGATTCTGCTGGACGGACAGGATTTGCTGAAACTGTCCGAACGGCAGCTGCAAAAGACGGTTCGGGGCAGCAAAATCGCCATGATTTTCCAGGACCCTATGAGCTGTCTGAACCCGGTGTTCACCGTGGGGGAGATCATGACCGACGTGATTCGGGAACGGCACAAGGAGCTGAAGAAAAAACAGGCCCGGGAGCAGGCCATCGGTCTGCTGGAGGAAGTGAAACTGGCAGATGCCAGCAGTGTGATGAACAAATATCCCCATCAGCTGTCCGGCGGACAGCGGCAGCGGGTCATCATTGCACTGGCACTGGCCTGCGGGGCGGAGTTCCTCATTGCCGACGAACCCACCCGCAACCTGGATGTGACCATTCAGGCCAGCATCCTCAAACTGCTCAAGGAATTGCAGCAGACCCATAACATGACGGTGCTGTTCATCGCCAACAACCTCAGTCTGGTTTCCGCATTCTGCGACCGGGTGGGCATCCTGTACGGCGGCAAGATCATTGAGGAGAACACCACTGCTCAGCTGATTCAGGCGCCGCAGCAGGAATATACCAAGGTGCTGATCGACGCGGTGCAGACCGAGGCAAAACAGGCAGAGGTCGTGGAAAGCAGTGAGGAACTGCTGCGGGTGGAGCACCTGAAAAAGTACTTTGACATCAATGATGAGCTGCGCCATCAGAAACACCTGACCCTGAAGGCAGTGGACGATGTGAGTTTCACACTGAATAAGGGCGAGGTGCTGGGCATCGTGGGCGAATCCGGCTGCGGAAAATCCACATTGGTCAACACCATTCTGAACCTGTTCGAGCCTACGGAAGGAAAGGTCTATTTTGAGGGCGAGGATGTTTTTGACGGGGCCAAAAAGGGGAACAATGCCTTCAAGAAGAATGTGCAGATTGTGTTCCAGGACCCTTACTGGTCTTTGAACCCCCGGTGGCTGATCAAGGACATTGTGGCCGAACCCATTGATGTGTATGAAAAACTGGGAGAAGCTGAACGACTGAAACGGGTGGTGGGCCTGCTGGAAATGGTGGGCATCCCCGGTGACGCCTGCTATAAGTATCCCCATGAGTTTTCCGGTGGACAGCGGCAGCGGATTGCCATTGCCCGGTCCTTGGCCTCCAACCCCAAACTGGTGGTGCTCGATGAGCCTACCAGTTCTATCGACGTGTTCAGCCAGGCACAGATTCTGGATTTGATTAAGACGCTGCGGAAACGCTTCCAACTGACCAATATCCTCATCAGCCATGACTTGGGCGTGGTCCATGAACTGGCCAACAAGATCGCCATTATGTATCTGGGCAAGATCGTGGAATTTGGCCCGGCGGAGGAGATTTTCTCTTATCCCCGGCACCCCTATACCAAAGCGCTGTTCGACTCCATTCCTACCTTGACGACCCAGGGCATGGACGGACTGAAGACGCTGGAGGGGCAGATTCCCAGTCCCATCGATCCCCCTCCCGGATGCACCTTCCATCAGCGCTGCCCCTATGCCTGCGAGAAGTGCAGCAGCCAGGTGCCCCAGCCGGAGAACTTGGGCGGCGGACACATGGTCAGCTGCCTGCGGGTGCATGAATGGGAACAGCTGTAAACCCGCTGTATGACCTGATTGACCAACGGGCCACCTGCCGGGCTTTCCGGTCGGACCCCATTCCGGAGGAAGTCCTGGCCCGTGTTCTGGCAGCAGGGTGCAAAAGTCCCTCTGCCGGCGGTTTTCAGACCCTCAGCATTGTTAAGGTGACAGACCCGGAAAAGCGGCGGGAATTGGCGCGGCTGTGCCGGGGACAGCAGCTGATTGCTGCGGCACCGGTGAGTCTGGTGCTGTGCGTGGACTACCACCGCATGGCGCAGGTTCTGGAAAGCGAACCGGCCCCCTTTCAGGAAACGGATCAGTTTGAAAACCTGGTGATGAGCGTGGAAACTGTGGCGATCTGCGCCCAGACCATGGTACTGGCTGCCCAGGCCGAGGGATTGGGCAGCTGCTATATCGGGAATGTGCTGAACCGGATGGCGGAGGTGGGCGCGCTGTTGGAGCTGCCCCGCCTGGTACTTCCGGTGCTGATGCTGACATTGGGATGGCCCAAGTCTCCGCGAAAACAGCCGCCCAAATATGCCCCGGCACTGCTGGTGCATGAAAATACCTATCAGGAACGGCCGGCAGAAACGGTGTACGCCGCCTACCGGCAGCAGAACCGCTGGCAAAAATTCACGGCCAGTGACAAACAGGTGGAACGCTGCTGTGCATTGGCCCGGCGGCTGCATGGCCCGGCATTCGCGCAGCGGGTGCGGGAAGATATTCTGCAAAAAGGTTGGCTCGGCCCCTATCAGTATTGGCTGGGCTGCTACTATACATATCAGGACCTGCCCGGCGGGATGACCAATGCCGGGTATCGGGAATATATGAAACAACAGGGCTTTCAATGGCTCGAAACAGAAAAGGAGCAAGAGGAAACATGAGAATTCTCAACCGTGAAGATCTGATGAACATTCTGTACGGATGCACCATTCTGGGCACCGGCGGCGGCGGAAGTCTGGACGAAGGCATCGCCATGATCGATGAGGCGCTGGCAGCGGGCAAGCAGTTCCGGCTGGCCACCTTCGAGGAAATGGATCCCGAGGCTGTCATCGGTACCCCCTATGCCTGCGGCGCCATCAGTCCGCTGACTGAGGAAGAGATCAAAAAATACGCCCGCCTGAAAGAGACGGACGAGAGCTTTTATATTCTGTGCATGAAACAGCTGGAGCAGTTTTTGGGCCGGGAAGTGTCCGCTGTCATCTCCACGGAGCTGGGCGGCGGCAACACTGCTACCGCATTCTATGTGGGCGCCATGACCGACCGCTGCATCATGGACGGCGACCCTGCCGGACGGAGCGTGCCTGCGCTGCAGCATTCCACGTACTTCCTCCAGGGTGTGCCCATGTGCCCCATGAGCGTGATGAACCGCTTTGGCGAGGGCGCCGTGTTTACCAATGTGTTTGACGACGAGCGGGGCGAGGACATGGTTCGTGCCCTGGCTGTGGTCAGCCAGAACACCATTGCTGTGATGGACCATGTGAACACTGCCCAGGTGCTGAAAGACGCCGTCATCCGCGGCGCAATCTCCTATGCCGAGGCCATCGGCAAGGCGTTCCTGGAGACCCGCAGCGCCGGCGGCGACTATGTCCAGGCTGTCACGGAGGCAGGCAAGGGCAAGTTCATGTTCCGGGGCGTTGTGGCCGAGAGCGGCTATGAGACCCGGGATGGCTACACCTTCGGCGATACGGTCATCAACGGCACCGGCGAATACGAGGGCCACACCCTGCGTATCTGGTACCAGAACGAGAACATCATCAGCTGGATGGACGGCGAATTCTTTGTCACCGTGCCGGATCTGATTTGCATGTTCAACCTGGACGAGCAGATGCCTCAGCTCAACCCCTTTGCCAAGGTGGGCGAGCAGGTGGCCGTCACGGCTCTGCCGGCTCCGGCAGAGTGGACCACCCAGCGGGGTCTGGAGGTCTTTGGCCCCCGGAGCTTTGGCTACGATGTGGATTACCGTCCCTATTGCTGAAAGCGGGGCGCAGCCATGGACAGACAGGAATTTTTGCAGACCCTGCAGGGCCTGATGGCCATTGAAAGTGTTGCCATGACCGATGCCGATGCCGCCCACCCCTATGGGACCGGGCCGGCAAAGGCACTGGAGTATGTGCTGAATCTGTGCGCCCGGATGGGCATTCGCACCGAAGTGCTGGACGGGAAAGTGGCCTGGGCAGAAATCGGTCAGGGCGAAGAGATCGTGGCCGTTCTGGGACACCTGGATGTGGTTCCCGTGGGCAAGGGGTGGACCCATGACCCCAAAGGGGAAGTGTGCGGCGACCGGCTGTACGGTCGGGGCGCCGTGGACGACAAAGGCCCCACTCTGGCGGCACTGTATGCCATGAAAGACATTCAGGACAGCGGGATTGCCCTCAAGCGCCGGGTGCGCCTGATCTTCGGCCAGAGCGAGGAAACGGGCAACTGGGACGATATGGAGTATTACAAGACCCATGCCCAGCTGCCGGTGTTCGGCTTTACGCCGGATGCAGATTTCCCTGCCATTTACGGGGAAAAGGGCATTCAGAACTATCAGCTGACCATGCCCCTGGCGGCAGCAGGACTGGACACCGTGGAGGGCGGCGACGCGGACAACATGGTGGCGCCCTGGGCCAGAGCTGTGGTGAACGGAACGGAATATTCCGCCAAGGGCGTGCCCGCCCATGCCAGCACCCCGGAAAAAGGGGAGAACGCCATCAGCACCCTGATGGAGCAGCTGGCGGCTGCGGGCGTGAAAAGCCCTCTGGTGGACTTTTACAATGCGCATATTGCCCGGGACTACACCGGCGGAAAAATGGGCTGTGGGTTCTCTGACGAGCAGAGCGGCGGCCTGACCCTGAATGCGGGCCTGCTGCGTACCCAGGGGGACACTGTCACCTTGACGCTGGATGTGCGCTGCCCGGTGACATTCGGCCTGGAGCAGGTTCAGACTGCCATCGAGGCAGCCTGTGCACCTTACGGCATTGCGGTGGAAAACACCGAGGATATGGGCCCAATCTATATGGACAAAGACGGCAAGGTGATTCGGGAGATGTTGGAAGTTTACCGACAGGTCACAGGGGATCTTTCCGAGCCTACGGTCATCGGCGGCGGCACTTACGCCCGGGCCATGCCCGGCATCGTGGCCTTTGGCCCCATGCAGCCGGGCCGGGAATGCACCGAGCATCAGACAGATGAATATATCCTGTTGGAAGATTTGTTCCAGGCGGCGGAGATTTATCGCCTGACCATCGAAAAACTGGCAAATTTGGAGGTTTGACCTATGAAAACAGAACTGCAGATCGCAGCGGATAAGCTGGTGAAAGAGATCTTCGGCGTGCAGGCCGGGGAGACCGTGGTGCTCACTGCGGACTACGAATCCAACACCAATGTCCTTCGCGCCGTGGAGCAGAGCGTGAAAGAGGCCGGTGCAACGGTCATGACCATCACTGTGCCCACCCCTGGTTCTGTGGGCAAGGCGGCTGACCCGGATCTGCCCATTGCGCCTATGACGGCGGCGCTGTGCGCCTGCGATGTCTGGATCGAGTTCAACCATCAGTGGCTGTTGTACTCCACGCCTTTTGAAACAGCGGCTGCGGAAAATAAAAAGCTGCGCTATATGTGCCTGGTGGACTTCAATGAAGATCTGATGATCCGCACCATCGGCCATGTGGAAACGCCCCAGCTGCAGGTGTTCATGCGGAAAGTGGCCGAGCTGACCCGGAATGCCAAGACCATGCATGTGACCACTCCGGCCGGCTGCGATGTCTCTTTTGAGATCGATCCCGTCCACTATGTGGCCTGTGACTGCGGCGATGCTACCCAGCCTGCCATCCATATGCTCACCGGACAGATCAATGTGGTGCCCAAGTTTGGCAGCATCAACGGTGTGATCGTGTTTGACGGCAGCGTGACGCCTCCCTTTGGCCACGCCCCTGCCGCGCCTATCCGTCTGACGGTGAAAGACGGTGTGATTCAGTCCGTAGAGGGCGGGGAAGAGGCTGCTGTGTATGACAAGTACCTCCGGGACTTCAACGATCCGGGTATGCTGAAAATGGCGCACATTGCCTACGGCTTTAACCCCGGCGCCAAGCTGACCGGAAACATTGTGGAAGACGAGCGGGTCTGGGGCTGCACCGAATGGGGCATCGGCTATGTCAGCGACATTGACGCGCCTCCCTGCGGTCAGGACGCCGTGAGCCATTCGGACGGTATTTGCCTGAACAGCTCCGTCTGGCTGGACGATGTGCAGATTATGGCAGAAGGGGAAATCGTTCTGCCAGAACTGAAGGCGCTCATGCCCAAAATGTGATTCTGCGTAAAAAAGACCTGCTGATCGAAAAATCAGCAGGTCTTTTTTGTTCAGGTCTTTCCCCGGAATCGGTTGCCGCATTTGGCGCAGGTGATGTAGATCTCACCTTTTCCCTTGGGGACGCGGAGATTGGTTTTACAGGTGGGGCATACAAAAAATTTGTATTCCTTGCGCTGCTGGAACTTCTCCTGGTTCATCCGGGAGCGCTGACGGAGCGCGCCCACTTTCTCCATAAAATGGATATTTTCCAGATACCGTTTCTGCACATTGCGGGACATGGCCCGGACGGCAGCCCAGATCAGCAGGGCCATGGCAGACAGGGAGAGCAGGAAGTTGAGGGTCTCATGCCGGCGCAGCAGCATGGATAGGAGCAGCAGAACCAGAGAGGCGCCCAGTTGCGCCCGGTAGAGCTGATCCACCCCGTAACGGCCATTCATGAATTTGGCCAATCTTTCTTTCATGGACATGACACATTCCTTTTTGCAAAAATCTCTGTTCCCTATTTTACCCGTCTCCGGCGCTTTGTCAATTCACTTCATAGTAAGTTTACATTTAATAAATCCGCGGAGAATACAGCTTTTTTGTACAAAATTGAAAAAATATTCCAATATATTGCATAATTAGAGAGAAAGATGTATAATCATTCATTATTTGTGAATACGGAGGTATGGGCATGGATTTGAAGGGCAGACATTTTCTGAAACTGCTGGATTACACGCCGGAAGAGATCGGCGGACTGCTGGAACTGGCAGCCAAGCTGAAGGCGATGAAAAAACAGGGCCGACTCCACGACGGCCTGCGGGGCAAAAATGTGGCGCTGATTTTTGAGAAAACCAGTACCCGTACCCGCAGCAGCTTTGAGGTGGCGGCCCATGACCTGGGGATGGGCACCACCTATCTGGATGCGGTCGGCAGCCAGATCGGCACCAAGGAGAGCATTCGCGATACGGCCCGGGTGCTGGGCCGGATGTTTGACGGCATCGAGTACCGGGGCTATGGCCAGGAGATCGTGGAGGAACTGGCGGCCTATGCGGGGGTGCCGGTGTGGAACGGTCTGACGGATGCGTTCCATCCCACCCAGATTCTGGCGGATTTCCTGACCATTCAGGAGCATTTTGGCCGCTTAAAAGGCATTCGCTTTGTCTATATGGGAGATGCCCGGTTCAATATGGGCAACAGCCTGATGGTAGGCTGCGCCAAAATGGGCCTGGACTTCACGGCCTGCGCCCCGGAAAAGTATCTCCCGGACCCTGATCTGGTGGAGACCTGCCGGCAGATTGCGGCGGAGACCGGCGGCAGCATCTGTCTGGAAACAGACCCGCTCAAAGCCACCCGGGGGGCAGATGTGATTTACACGGATATCTGGGTGAGCATGGGCGAACCGGCAGAGGTCTGGGAACAGCGGATCGGGGATCTGGCGCCTTATCAGGTCAACGGGGATATTATGGCCAATGCCGGCAGTCAGGCCCGTTTTATGCACTGTCTGCCCGCTTACCATGATCATCGCACGAAAGTGGGAAAAGAGATGGGGGAACGGTTCGGCCGGGAGGCTATGGAGGTCACAGACGAAGTGTTCGAGGGACCCCAGAGCATTGTGTTCGACGAGGCGGAAAACCGGATGCACACCATCAAAGCCGTCATGGCGGCCACTTTGGGGTATGATCCGGAAACATGAACGATCGGCAAGCGATTTTCGCTTGCCGATCGTTCATTGTTTATGTTTGGCTGTTTTGCTCGGCGTCCAGGACGCAGTCGATAGCCAGTGCAGCCGCAATGGCCATCACCGGGTCGGCGTCGGGGCGGATATCCAGCAGATAACTGTCGCCCCAGCTCAGCCAGGCCTTGCTCACCCGAACCACCGGCCCCTGCCGGTCCCGAATGGCATAGTCGTGATCCCAGAAGTCCCCGTCAATGGTCCAACTTGGCCCGTGAATGGTGTATCGGGGGCGGAACAGGCTCAGCTCTTTGACGATCTCTGCCTTTTGTACGCCGCCTACATAGACCTGGAAACAGGGCAGGAAGGTGAACAGTTTCTGTTGGACGCTGGCCAGTTCCCGGCCCTGAAGGTCAAAGATATGCAGCCGCTTTCCCAGGGAAAACAGCTCGCCCTCCACATAGAACCTTTGGGCGCCGGCCCCGTCCAGAATATAGAACCGGTCCCGGAAGGAAAACACCTGCTGTTTCATGTATAGTTTCATGCCGCAGACCTCCTTTTTCTCTATTAGACGCCGCGGAAAAGACAAAGGTTCCCGGGTTCCGGAACGCCGGAAAAATTTTCCCTTTTACGGGGCAGATAAGGTTTGACAGAACGGAAAAACTATGGTAGTATAGCAACGCTTGTGTCCGTGAACTCGGTCCCGGGAGACAGCCGATCACTGATCGGTGTTCCTTTCCGCCCGGCACTGAGGCACAGGATATGAAAAAATGAAAGGATGGTTCATCAATATGATCACCAAAGAGCAGAAGACCGCCGTTATCGAAGCCAACCGCACCCACGAGGGCGACACCGGCTCCCCCGAGGTTCAGATCGCAATTCTGACCGAGCGCATCAAGCAGCTGACTGAGCACCTGAAGCAGAACCCCAACGACAACCACAGCCGTATGGGTCTGCACAAGATGGTCGGTAAGCGTCGCCGCCTGCTGGACTACCTGGCAAAGGTGGACATCGAGCGTTACCGTGCTTGCATTGCCAAGCTGGGCATCCGCAAGTAAAAGGTCTTTTTCAAAACCACTGGTGTGGATTTGAAATCGATCTCACTGAGGGTTATGAAGGATTGAAGCGGGACAATTGGATATTGTCCCGCTTTTTTTCGATGGTTCAAAAAACATTGCCGGAGCGCTTGATTGTTTTAGTATTTGAACGCAGACCTGTCAGACAGGCCCGGGTTCAAGTGCTAAAAGATCAGGTGCCTCCGGAACGACTGAAGAAAAGGAGTGTCTGTATGATCATTCAGCACAAAGAGTTCCCCAATTACAAGAAGTTTGAGATTATGTATGAAGGCCGCCCCCTGTCCATGGAAGTGGGCAAAATGGCCGAACTGTGCAATGCCTCCGTTCTGGTTAAGTACGGTGAGACCACCGTGCTGGTCACCTGCACCGCCTCTGCCAGACCCAAGGACGGCATTGATTACTTCCCCTTGGCTGTGGACTTCAACGAGAAACTGTACGCTGTGGGCCGCATCCCCGGTTCCTTCATGCGCCGGGAAGGCAAGCCCAGCCTGAACGCTGTGCTGGCCTCTCGTCTGATTGACCGCCCCATGCGTCCGCTGTTTCCCTCCGACCTGCGCAACGATGTGGTTATCGCCTGCGAAGTGCTGAGCGTGGATCGGGACTGCTCTCCGGAGATCACCGCTATGATCGGCGCCTCCGCCGCTGTGTCCATCTCTGATGTGCCCTTCAACGGCCCCATTGCCGGCATTGTGCTGGGCTGGGACGGCGAGAAGTTCCTCTTCAACCCCACCCAGGCTGAGCGGGAAAATAACCGTATGATCACCACCATTGCCGCTACCCACAAGAAGATTGTTATGATCGAGTCTGAGGCAGATCAGGTGCCCGAAGATGTGATGTACGAGGGCATCGTGCAGGCGCACGAGCATCTGCAGCCCGTGCTGGATCTGATTGACCGGATGGTGGAGGAAGTGGGCAAGCCCAAGTTCTCCTACGAGCACGCCTCCTTTAACGAGGAGCTGTTCCAGACTCTGTGCGACAATGAGATGGCCGGTATGGAATACTGCATGGACACCGACGACAAGAATGTCCGTGAGGCCCGTGTCAATGAGTGGATTACCGCCATGGAAGAGAAGTATCTGGAAACTTATCCCGATATGATGCAGTACATGGACGAGATCCTGTATAAGATGCAGAAGAAAGTGGTCAAGACCTGGCTGCTGAAGGGCAAGCGCGTGGACGGCCGGAAGATGAACGAGATTCGTCCTCTGGGAACGGAAGTGGGCCTGATCCCTGTGGTGCACGGCTCCGCACTGTTCACCCGCGGCCAGACCCAGGTGCTGTCCATTGCCACGCTGAACACCCTGTCCATGAGCCAGAAACTGGACACCATTTGGGAAGAGGAAGAAAAGCGGTTCATGCACCACTACAATATGCCCGGCTACTCCACCGGCGAGGCTAAGGCACAGCGTTCCACCGGCCGCCGGGAGTATGGTCACGGCGCTCTGGTGGAGAAGGCTCTGCAGGCTGTGATTCCTCCCGTGGAAGAGTTCCCCTATGCCATCCGCGTGGTCTCTGAAATCCTCAGCTCCAACGGCTCCACCTCTCAGGGTTCTATCTGCGGCACCACCATGGCACTGATGGATGCCGGTGTGCCCATCAAGGCCCCTGTGGCAGGCATTTCCTGCGGTCTGATTCAGGATGGCGACGACTTCACCACCTTCATTGATATCCAGGGCGTGGAAGACTTCCACGGCGAGATGGACTTCAAGGTGGCCGGTACTGTGGACGGCATCACCGCCATCCAGATGGACCTGAAGAACGACGGCCTGAAACATGAGATCGTGAAAGAGGCCTTCGAGATCACCCGGGAAGCACGCCTGCAGATCCTGGATGAAGTGATGCTCCAGGCACTGCCCGAACCCCGCAAGGAACTGGCAAAGAGCGCACCGAAGATGATCCAGATGCAGATCAAGCCCGAGAAGATTCGGGAAGTCATCGGCTCCGGCGGCAAGGTTATCCAGAAGATCACCGCCGACACCGGATGCAAGATCGATATCACCGACGAAGGCATGATTTTCATTGCCTCCGAGGATATTGAGGCCTGCCGCGCTGCCCGCCAGACCATCGAGAACATCGTGTTCGAGCCGGAAGTGGGTCAGCTGTACTACGGTCAGGTGGTCCGGATTATCCCCATCGGCGCATTTGTGGAGCTGGCTCCCGGTAAGGATGGCATGTGCCACATCAAAGATCTGGAGTTCAAGCGCACCGAGAAGGTGGAAGATGTGCTGAATGTAGGCGACTGGACTTGGGTGAAGGTCAGCGAGATCGATGACCGCGGCCGTGTGAACCTGAGCCGGAAGGACGCCATCAAAGAGCGGGAGGCCGCCGGCCTGCCCATCGACAGAAAGTAATGGGAGCGTTTCCATTCCGCTTTCTCTGAAAAGATTCCAAACGCTGTGTACCGGATACGGTACACAGCGTTTTTTTTGCATATTTGAGGGGGTAGCAGGTGCATTTCTTCCAAAAAAGAAAAAATTTTGTGAGATTTGCGAAAAAATTCTGCCTTTTCCAGAGAAAATGACAAAAATTTGGCTCAAAAAAAGAAAAGAGTTGCCTACTTGCTAAAAATATGACATACTGTAGTGGCTCAAATAAAAATTTTGAAAGGAGAGCGAGCAATGTCCATTATTCGAAAATCGTTTCTCGTCCCCCTGACAGTCATCCTCGTCGTCCTGTTTCTGGTAAGCGCCCTGGCGCCCATGCCGGTTCATGCTGCGGATGCACAGCTGACTGTGACCATGACGGTGGATGAAACCGCCTACACCGAAAACGGTGTGGAAAAGACCCTGGACAGCGCACCCTATGTGAACGCACAGAACCGGGTCATGGCACCGATTCGTGCAGTTGCTGAGGCGATGGGTGCAAAAGTGGAGTGGAACGCTGAGACCCGTGCGGTCACGCTGACAGTTGGGAAAGACAGCGTGGTCTTTACGGTCGATTCCAAGAAAATCCTTGTCAACGGCGCAGAGCAGGAGGCAGATTCTCCTGTTGTGATTCGGAATGACCGGACGATGGTCCCCCTGCGTGCGGCTGCTGAGGCACTGGGCGCCATCGTGTCCTACAAGGACGGTACGGCCACTTTCTGCAAGGCGGACACCCTGTATGTTTCCACCTTTGACCAGCTGAAACAGGCAGTGGAGTCCAGTGCAGGCACAGTGGTCCTGAAAGACTTCGATACGACCGGCGAGACGACGACCAAATTGACGGTGCGCCGTCCTGTGGTTCTGGATGGAAACGGGGCTACGGTGGACTTCGGTGTGGAAGTGTTGTCCAACGGCGTGACAGTGAAGAACTTTGTGATGAATATTTCCGAGTTTGATAAGGCTGTCAGCGCACCGGGCAGCTCTCCCAAAGCCGCCGGGGACTGCATCGCCATCGAGATTCATGGCACACCGGGCGGAGAACCGGTGATCGTGGAAAATAACACCATCACCCACGATATTTTCGGCAACAAGAACTCTGCCATTTATCTGGCGGACGGCAGCCATGTGAAGATCCGGAACAACACGCTCAAGGTGGAAAATAAGGAAAATAACCGGCATGAGCGCGGTGGAATCTACATCGGCGCCGGTGTGACGGGGGAGATCCGCAACAATGTGATCGATGCCTATCGGACTGCGTTCCCCATGTCTCCCATTGGTCTGAAAGCCAATCTGGATGCCCTGACGGAAAGCATTGAGATCAGCCCTCTGGTCATTAAGGACAATACGGCCACCAGCATTTACATCACCAAGCTGTATTCTAACGGCGCCCTGTTCGGCGAGGACGGCGCAGTGCTGAATAATGGCAAGGACTTTGGTGTGCGCAAGGCCATCAGCCAGCGGATTCTGGATCTGGTCGCCAACAATACCTTTACCACCCGGGAAGGGTTCCCGGTGGAAGGGGAGACGCCTTACGCCTATTGCCGCCTGGACCTGATTGCCCAGGGCAACTATGATTACATCAGCTACTTCCATGTGGAAAATGGTGCGCTGACCATGAACGGCTAACTTAGCCGGAGCAGTCAACTGAATAAACGAACTGCCGCCCCCTTCGGGGCGGCAGTTTTTTCTGGGAATTGACAGAAAGCGGCGGAAAGAAAAAACCTGCTGTGCATCGCACAGCAGGTTTTTTGAAAAATCATTTGGAAGTTACATCCAGCCGCCGGAAACGTTCATCACATGAGCGGTGACATATTTGGACTCGTCAGAGGCCAGATACAGTGCCATGTATGCGATGTCGATGGGATCGCCCAGACGCTTGATCATGCAGTTGGTGGTGTAGCGAGCCTGGGTCTCGGGAGTCAGGTTTCTGGCAACGGCCTCGGTGGCGATGATGCCGGGGTTCAGGACGTTGACACGGATGTTTGCATGAGCGACCTGGCGAGCCATCTGCTTGGTCAGGTGGTTGATGCCCTGTTTTGCAACGCCGTAGCCGACCTGGGTCTTATCCGGGCAGACAGCAGCGACGGAGCCGATGTTGATGATACTGCCGGACTGCTGGGGCAGCATGGCCTTGTTGATGGCCTCCTGGCAGGCGTTGAACACGGTGGACAGGTCGCAGCATACGGTGCGCTCGAACTCTTCGTAGGTGCAGCGCATGATGTCCAGGTCCTTGCGGGGGTTGGACTCACCGAAGTTGTTGACCAGAACATCCAGACGGCCTTCTTTTGCCAGGCATTCGTTGATCATGCTTCTGTGGGTCTCGGGCTTATGTGCCTCAAAGTATACCAGTTCTGCCTGGCCGCCTCTTGCGCGAGCGGCGTCAACAGCGGCTTGGCCGGTCTCCAGGTTACGGCATGCATACCAAACTTTTGCACCTTCGTCAACAAACAGATCTGCAATTGCGCGGCCAATACCTCTCGTACAAGCTGTTACCAGTGCAACTTTTCCTTCCAGTCTCTTGCCCATGTGTAATTCTCCTTCCAAGTTATTCGCAGCGTTGTTGAAATTGGCCGTTCTGCAATTTCTCCTGCGCTACCATATTGGGTGTATTTTACAAAGGGAGGGCCTCTTTGTCAAATGACAGCCGTGCATTCAAATGGAGTCTTTTTTTATGAAGAGACTGTCAGTTTGCATTGAATCAAATGCTGACTTAGACTTTCAGGAAAAAATGTTGGCTGGTTTGGGAACAATTCTGAACAAAACATGAGATTTGGAACAAAGAGCTTTTTGTGAAAACTGTATAAGTTCAGGCGGGCGATTTCCAACACTCAACCGAAAATAAAAAAGTTTTCGAAGGAAAACGGGCAAAAAGTTTGACCCCTGTCCCGGTGAAGGATAGGGGTCAAACTTTATTTCTGTTCTTTCAGTGCTTGCAGGCAGTTCCGCAGCTGCGCATCGGTGGCGGGCAGACTCCAGAATTTCAGTTCGCCGTTCACGCTCAAGGCGGGCAGACAGCGGATGTTCGGGTCTTCATGCATGGCCTTGCAGCCGGGACAGTAGGCAAACAGGCAGGCTTCTTCCAGACCCAGAGCTTTCCATTGGGATTCTTCCGTCACTTTTTCGATGCGGCAGGCCAGACCTACAGCGGCAGCGGCTTGCTCGATGCGCTCCAGATAGTAGTCGTTTCGGCCGCAGATGGAGCAATACAATTTAATTTCCGGTTCCATAGATTCCTCCTGATCAGTTTCCTTGATACAAGTCCCGCAGTAGGGCGATTTCCAGACCGTATCCCTCGTCCTCTTCCTGAGGGGTTTCCAAAATGAACGGCAGGCCCGCCAGTGCGGGGTGATTGATAATCCGCGCGATGGCGTCCAGGGGCAGCACGCCCTCTGTGATTTTTGCGTGGCGATCTTTGTGGGAGCCGCGGGGATTCTTGCTGTTGTTCAAATGTACGGCTTTCAGCCTGTCCAGGCCCACCACCCGGTCAAATTCCGTCAATACACCGTCCAAATCTCGTTCCAGGTCGTATCCTGCATCCCAGACATGGCAGGTGTCCAGACAGACGCCCAAATGCTCTCTGAGGGTCGTCCGGTCCAGAATTTCCCGCAGTTCCTCAAACCGGCCGCCCACTTCACTGCCTTTACCGGCCATGGTCTCCAATAGCACGGTGGTGTGCATTTCGGGCAGCAGGACATCGTTCAGCAGCGCGGTGATCTGGCAGATCCCGGTTTCGATTCCCTGGCCCACATGGCTGCCAGGGTGGAAATTATAATAGTGTCCCGGCATCTGCTCCAGCCGTTCCAGATCTTCCCGGAAAGCCAGGTGGGCAAATTCCCGGACGGATTCTTTGGCGCTGCAGGGATTGAGGGTGTAGGGGGCGTGAGCCACCACAGGGCCCATGTCTGGCAGGGCGCACAGGGCGTTGAACTGTTGGGCGTCTTGAGGGTCTAACGCCTTGACGCTGCCGCCCCGGGGATTTCTGGTGAACAGGGCCAGGGTATTACCGCCCAGTTCCCGGGCGTGGGTCACGGCGGCGGCATACCCGCCGGCAGAGGAGACATGGCAGCCAATATAGAACATATCTATCACCTTTTCAGTAAAAATGAGAAACGATCCATTCCCTCCGCGGAAAGAACGTATCCCCCCGGAGAATTCCGGAGGGATACATTGCAAGAGGGATAAAATGTATGAAAGAAGGGAATGGAAACAAGCAAATTTAGTCGTTTTCTACAAACATTAAAGTTAGTCTATCATCTTTTTCCCGTTCTGTCAAATCTTATTTCATTTTTTTCCGCTTTTTCCCTGGATGTATTCATCGATGGCCGCTGCGGACTTCTTGCCGGCGCCCATGGCCAGAATTACGGTAGCAGCGCCGGTGACGGCGTCACCGCCGGAGAACACATTCTCCAGAGAGGTCTGACCGGTGGCTTCGTCTGCCTGGATGCCGCCTTTTTTGGTGAATTCCAGACCTTCGGTGGTTTTGCGGATCAGGGGGTTGGGGCTGGTGCCCAGTGCCATGATGACCACATCCACATCCAGTTCCTCGAACTGTCCTTCCACGGGGATGGGTTTGCGGCGGCCGCGCTCATCCGGCTCGCCCAGTTCCATGACCTGGCATTTGATCTTGGAAACGCCCACTTTGGGATCGCCCATGATCTCCACGGGGTTGCGGAGGGTGCGGAACACGATGCCCTCTTCCTGAGCATGCTCCACTTCCTCTTTTCTGGCGGGCAGTTCATCCATACCGCGGCGGTACACGATGCTCACTTCCTCGGCACCCAGACGCAGTGCGCAGCGGGCAGCGTCCATGGCCACATTGCCGCCGCCTACGACGGCAGCCCGTTTGGGCCGTCTGATGGGGGTGTGTGCGCCTTCCTGGTAAGACTTCATCAGGTTGATTCGGGTCAGGAACTCGTTGGCAGAGTAAACGCCCTTCAGGTTTTCTCCGGGGATGTGCATGAACATGGGCAGACCGGCGCCGGAACCGATGAACACAGCGTCATACTCTTCCCGCAGCTCATTGACATCTACGACTTTACCCACCACCATATCGGTGAGAATCTCCACGCCGAGGGCTTTCAGACCGTCAATCTCCCGGGCCACGATGGCCTTGGGCAGACGGAACTCGGGAATACCGTAGCTCATAACACCGCCGGGCAGATGCAATGCCTCGTAGACGGTGACGGCGTAACCGCGCTTGGCCAAATCGCCGGCGCAGGTCAGGCTGGCGGGGCCGGAGCCGACTACAGCCACCTTGTGGCCGTTGGGCTCAGGTTTCTGCACTTCATCAGCGGGCTTGGCGTTGTGGTAGTCCGCCACGAACCGCTCGATACGGCCGATGGCCACGCTCTCGCCCTTGATGCCGCGGGTGCAGAATTTCTCGCACTGGTTCTCCTGGGGGCAGACACGGCCGCACACGGCGGGCAGGCTGGAATCCAGAGAGATGATGCGGTAAGCCTCGTCAAAGTCGCCCTCGCCGGCGGCTTTGATGAATGCGGGAATGTTCAGAGAGACCGGGCAGCCTTCCCGGCAGTGGGGAACGCGGCAGTTCAGGCAGCGGGCGGCCTCGTCCTTTACCTGTTCTTCGGTGTAACCCAGCGCCACCTCGTCAAAGTTCCGTGCACGGACCTTCGGGTCCTGGGAGGGCATGGGATTTTTGGTCATAGACATATTTGCCATTTTACTGGACCTCCTTCTTGAACAGGTTGCAGACGTGCTCCCGCTCTTCTTTTTCAAAATCCTGATACATGGTGCTGCGTGCGATGGCCTCGTCGAAGTCGATCAGGTGTCCGTCGAACTCGGGACCGTCCACGCAGGCGAATTTGGTCTCGCCGCCCACAGTCAGTCGGCAGCCGCCGCACATGCCGGTGCCGTCGATCATGATGGGGTTCATAGAGGCCAGGGTCTTGATGCCGTATTTCTTGGTCAGCAGGCAGACGAACTTCATCATGGGCAGGGGTCCCAGGGTGATGACCTTGTCATATTTCCGGCCGGAGTCGATCAGACTCTGCAGACCCTCGGTGACCAGACCCTTGGTGGCGTAGCTGCCGTCGTCGGTCATGACGACGCAGTTGGTAGTCATTGCCTTGATCTCATTTTCCAGAATGACCAGATCTTTATTCCGGAAACCGATGACTGCGTCCACATCTACGCCCCGGTTGTGCAGTTCCCGGATGACGGGGAAACCGATGGCGCAGCCAGAACCGCCAGCGACCACACACACGGTCTTGGCTTCGTCCAGGTCGGTGGGGTTGCCCAGAGGGCCGACCACATCGGCGATGTACTCGCCGGGTTTCTTGTGATTGAGCAGCTCAGTGGAAGCACCGGCTACCTGGAAAATGAAACAGATCGTGCCCTTTTCCACGTCCCAGTCTTCAATCGTCAGGGGGAACCGTTCACCGTCCTCCGTCACACGCAGGATACCGAACTGGCCGGTCTTAACCTTTTTTGCAATGTGGGGAGCCTCCAGGGTGATTTTTGTCAGCGTCGGATTCAACGGCTGCATATCCACGATCTTTACCATTTTCATACCTCCATACAATGTCGTCTGCATTTGTGTTTTCTGCTGTGAAAAAAATTTCAAACATGACAATTTTTTCTCACGATTTGCTCGGTTTTTTATACAATCCTCATAAACCCGTTATATCAATTACGCACCTCTATTATACGACAAAAACTCAAAAAGTACAAACTGATTTTGAAAAAATGATATAATTTTCTTATGTTTTGTATGTTAATATTGTTAATTTTTTGATATAAGTAAAGCACAATGGGGGAATGTCGAATCCTTGACAGGCGTGCGTTTGTCCTGTACTGGCGTTCTTTGTCGATTCTGGGGAGGGGATCGTATGGCGAAATCCGAAATCTCCGTCAAAAATGATATGACCAGCGGTCCCGAATGGCGGCGTCTGCTGATGTTTGCCCTGCCAATCATGGCCGGGCAATTTTTACAGCAGCTGTACAATACGGTGGACGGAATTGTGGTTGGGAATTATGTCAGTAGTGGGGCGCTGGGAGCGGTGGGCTCCTGCACCACCCTGGCCTTTCTGTTTTTGGCATTTGCCATCGGATTCGGCAATGGCTGCGGAGTGATGATCGCCCAGATGTATGGGGCGAAAAAATTCCGGGACCTGAAAAGTGCCGTGGCCACGGCGCTGCTCCTCTTGGCGGGACTGGGACTGGCGGCTACGGCCGTTGGCTGGTTTGGCGCCCGCTGGTTCATTGAGGAGGTGCTGAATATCCGGGGCGCGGCACTGATTGCACTTTCTCTGGACTATTTTCGGATTTACGCTCTGGGGCTTTTGTTCCAGTTCCTCTATAATTGTGTGGCCTCAATCCTCCGGGCGGTGGGGGATTCCAAAGCAACGCTGTATTTTCTCATGGTCTCGGCAGTGCTCAACCTGCTGTTGGATCTGCTGTTCGTGGCAGGGTTTCGATGGGGTGTGGCCGGGGCGGCTGTTGCCACGGTGATCTCCCAGGCAGTGTGTGCGGCGGTCTGTTTTCTGTATATGTTTGTCCGGTACCCCTTTTTCCGATTTGGAAAAGGGGAGTTTCGGGTTTCTGTGCCATTGGGAATCCTATGCCTGAAACTGGGGGTGCCCATGACGATGCAGCAGTGTATCGTTTCCTTTGGAAACCTGTTTATGCAGCGACTGGTGAATCATTTTGGGGAAGTGACCATGGCGGCGTTCACCTGCGGACTGCGGATTGAGAACTACTGTATGATCCCTGCCCTGTCCCTGAACAGTGCCATGTCCATGTTTACCGGGCAGAACATCGGCGCCGGGAAGATCGAGCGGGTGGAGCGCGGCTGGCGCAGCGGTGTATGCATGGCGGCGGGCATCACATTCTGTATTGCCACAGTGCTGTTTGTGGGGGCCTATCCCCTGGCAGGACTGTTCGGCGTGATCGGCCCGGCACTGGAGCAGTCGGTGGATTATATTCGCTCCATCAGTTATATGATGATTCTCTTTGCAGTGTATTTGACCACCAATGGAGTCATTCAGGGCAGCGGAGATGTGCTGTATGCCAGTCTCTGTTCCCTGTCTACCCTGGGACTGCGGGTGGCGCTGTCCTATATTCTGGTGTTTGCGTTTGATTTTGGTCATCAGGTGATCTGGCGCTGTATCCCAGTGGGATGGGTGCTGGCACTGATTTTGGCCCTGGTCCGGTTCCGTACCGGAAAATGGAAAGAAAAAGCGATTGTTGGAGGGAAAAAACTTGAATGATACCACATTTTTTGCGCTGATCTCCCGGATGAAATACATTGGCCGATGGAGCCTGATGCGCAATTCCGTGCCGGAGAATATCCAGGAACACAGCCACATGGTGGCCGTGCTGGCCCACGCATTGGGGGTGATCCGCCGGGAGGTGTTCGGGAACCCCTGTGACCCGGAACATCTGGCGGCGGTGGCGCTGTTTCATGATGCCTCGGAGATTTTGACCGGGGATATGCCCACCCCCATCAAATACCACAACCCGGAGATCCGGGAAGCCTATCAAAAGGTGGAGCAGCTGGCCTGTCGGCGGCTGCTGTCCATGCTGCCGGAGGAGCTGCGCCCGGCTTACGCCGCCCTGCTCACCGAATCCCATGATCGGGAGGAATACCGGCTGGTGAAAGCGGCGGACAAGCTCTCGGCGCTGATCAAATGCGTGGAGGAACGAAAAGCGGGCAATGCGGAATTTGCCTCTGCCGAACAGGCTACCCGGGCGGCTATCCGGGACATGGAACTGGAAGAGGCGGACTATTTTATGGAACGATTCCTGCCGGCCTTTGAGCTGGATCTGGATAAATTAGGAGTAGGAGAATAACAGATGGAACAGTGGAAAAAAGATCGTATCAGTGAATTGACCCGAATCTCCCGGGAACGGGAATTGACAGCGGAGGAACAGACCGAGCGGCAGGCCCTGCGGGAGGAATATCTCCAGTCCTGGCGGGAGAGCGTGGTGGGAACGCTGGACAATACCTATCTGGTGGATGAGGCCGGAAATAAGACCAAATTGCAGCGGAAACCCACTAAAAAGTGAAACGCTCTGCTGATTTCGTGGCAGATCCTGAAAAATTTTTCCGAAAAAATGAACCGATGGGAACCTGTGGGTATCTAATAGTCAGAAAACCCAAAGCGCTGCAGGTTTCTATCAGAAAATTTTGGAACGATCGATAAGGACAATGTGATGGATAAACAGACATTCACAGCCCGGGTGATGGAGGCGGAAAACAGCCTGTACCGTGTGGCCAGAACGATTCTGTCCTGCGACAGTGATTGTGAGGACGCGGTGCAGGAGGCCATCCTGAAGGCCTGGGAGAAACGGAATACTCTGCGGGAAGAACGGTATTTTAAGACCTGGCTGACCCGCATCCTCATCAACGAGAGTTATCGGCTTGCCCGCCGGCGGCCGGACTGCCTGCCGCTGGAAAGCTGCGAGCATCTGGAAACGCCCCAGGGCGAACCGGTGGACACCTCCCTGCGGGAGGCGGTGCTGGCGCTGCCGGAAAAGCTGCGGCTGCCAGTGGTACTGTGTTATGTGGAGGGGTATTCCGTGCAGGAGGCGGGCCGCCTGCTGCGGATTCCGGCGGGTACGGTGAAAAGCCGGCTTTCCCGGGCGAGGAGTGTACTGCGGGAGACATTGTGCGACCCAGATCAAGGAGGGAGCTTATGAATCAGCCCAACTGGAACCGGACCTTTGAAAAAGCACCGGAATCCTTTCATACGCGCATGGAATCCGTCCTGAACGCATTGCCGGAACAGGAGGAACCGATCATGAAATCGATGAAAAATGTGAAACGAACCGTTTTGGTGGCCGCTGCTGCCGTGGCAGTACTGTGTACTTCCGTATTTGCGGGCATCCAGATGGGATATATCAGAAGTGACTGGCGCAACACCTATTCCCTGAAAACCCCGGAGGCGGTGGAGCGTGCCCTGGGGGATGTGGAAGGCATCACGCCGGAGGCCAAATTCCTGGAATCCTATTCCAATGGCTTTACCTTTGAAAAAGGACTGGTAGACGGCTGTGAGGCGCGCAACGATGACGATCCCACTGTGTACCGCTACCAGAGTATCGACAGCACATATATCCGGGAAGATGAGCGGGTGCATGTGGATATCTGTCCTCTGGTGCAGGACGTGACCACCAATCATCGGGGTGAAACGGTGATGGTGAACGGTGTGACCGTTTATACCCTGGAGCAGGACTACAAAGTGGTCAAAGAAGACTATGTAAAGACCGCGGAAGAGGAAGAACTGGAGGCCCAGGGCGCGCTGATCTTCAGCTATGACGACACGCTGGAGCTGCCGAACGAATTCCAGCAGCGGTATATCAGCTGGGAACAGGATGGCATGCGCTATTCTATCAGCACCAGTACTGATGCAAGCCGGATGGAGATTGCAGATCTGCTGCAGATGGCGCAGGAACTGATGGAAAGCTGAAGGAAAAGCAGCCGGGAGCGGGGGAACTCAATCCCGGCTGTATCTGAAATCTTAATCAATTCTTCAATCGTTCGCAATGGGATTTGAAAGACGGATGTGATAAAATACAGATAGCCGGGAGCGTACGACTGTCAGAGATACTCTGCTGATTGATGCATAGACAGAAAAAGGACGGAACACCCAATGAAACGACTTGGAAAACTGCTGCTGCTTTTGGTAACGGCGGCATTACTGGTGACGGGATACAGGGTCTGGCGGGACTGGGGACTGCCGGAAGAACTGATCGAACTCCGGGAACGGTATCCGGAAACGGCCGATTTTGTGGCGGATTACCGGAAAGAACACGATGTGGAGCATGTGATCGATCTGTCCGGGGAAGTGGAACAGGGCAAAATGCCTTTGCTGCTGCAATGGGACAAGCGCTGGGGCTATGAAACTTATGGCAGTAGCATGATGGCCATTACCGGCTGTGGTCCCACCTGCCTGTCCATGGTGCTGTGCGGCCTGACGGGAGATCCCCAGTGGGACCCGCTGACAGTGGCGGCATTTTCCGAGGGAGCGGGATATTATGTTCCGGGAGCCGGTACGGCTTGGGCGCTGATGACGGACGGTGCGGCAAGGCTGGGCATCCATGGCGAGGCGGGGGCAGTTTCTGAGGACTACCTTCGGGAAAAACTGGCCGCCGGTACGCCGCTGATTTGTTCCATGTGGCCCGGAGATTTCACCACATCTGGCCATTTTATCCTGCTGACCGGACTGGACGAGGCAGGCCGTGTGGTATTGAATGACCCGAACAGCCCCAAAAACAGTGAAAAAGCCTGGGACATGGCAGAGCTGCTGCCCCAGATTCGGGCGGTCTGGCAGTTCTGGCTTTGAACTGACCGGACAGCAGCGGGTCTCCTGACAGGAGAATATACGGAAAAACAGACCGGCCGGACCACATGGTCCGGCCGGTTTTTTCATTGGTTACGGAAACCACCGGCTCTGCCGGTGGAGGTGCCCCGTAAAAAAGCTTTAGCTTCAAGCATCGAGCGAAGCGAGCCGCTAACAGCAATCTCCCGACGAGGGAAAGATTAACGTTAGAACGACAATTCGCCCGTTTACGGGCTGTGGGGTGAATGATGCAAGCGAAATAAAATTCGGTGCGTCTTGAGACGCTTGCCAGCAAAAGGCCCTTATAGGGCCTGCTCAAGCCTCCGGCTTAGCCGGAGGTTGTGACTTTGATTGGCTGCCTGGCGAAACTGCGGGCAGATCACAGTGCCTTCCAACGCCATTCGGCGATTTCGGGCAGATCGACACCGTATTCCGCAATATACTGGGCGTGCTCTACCAGTTTGTCTTTCATTTCCTGGTTCAGCGCCGCACCCCGATTGCCCAGGCAGGGCAGGTGCCGCAGCGCCAGCATGACCAGGTGGAACCGGTCCAGCTCATTCTGCACCCGCATATCAAAGGGGGTGGTGATGGTGCCTTCTTCCACATATCCGCGGACATGGAGATTCTTGTTGTGCCGCTTGTAAGTCAGTTTGTGGATCAGAGAAGGATAACCGTGGAAGGCGAAAATGATGGGGACATTGGTGGTGAAAATGGCGTCGTAATCGGCGTGGGACAGACCGTGGGGATGCTGCTCATTGGACTGGAGCCGGAACAGATCCACCACATTGACGAACCGGATTTTCAGTTCCGGGAAGTGCTCCCGCAGGATCATCACCGCAGCCAGTGCCTCCAAAGTGGGGGTCTCGCCGGCGCAGGCCATCACCAGATCCGGCTCCTGCCCTTCGTCACTGGAGGCCCACTGCCAGATGCCCAGACCTTCCGTGCAGTGTTTCACAGCCTGGTCCATGGTCAGCCACTGGGGCCGGGGATGTTTGCTGGTGACCATCACATTCACATAGTTCCGGGAACGGATGCAGTGGTCAAAGCAGCACAGCAGGCTGTTGGTATCCGGGGGCAGATACATCCGCACCACATCTGCTTTTTTGTTGCTGACATGGTCCAGGAATCCCGGGTCCTGATGGGTGAATCCATTGTGGTCCTGCTGCCAGACATTGCTGGACAGCACATAGTTCAAAGAGGCAATATCCTGCCGCCAGGGCAGCTGACTGCACACTTTCAGCCATTTGGCGTGCTGAGAGAACATGGAGTCCACCACGCGGATGAATGCCTCGTAGGAATTGAGGAATCCATGGCGGCCGGTGAGCAGATAACCCTCCAGCATACCTTCGCACACATGCTCGGAGAGCATGGAGTCCATGACCCGTCCGTCGTGGGACAGGAATTCGTCGTCCTCTTCCATATCGGCGTTCCAGTCCCGTCCGGTGACTTCGAACACCTTGCCCAGACGGTTGGACTGGGTCTCATCCGGGGCGAAAATGCGGAAGTTCCGCCGTTCCTCGTTGAGTTTCAAAATATCCCGGACGAATGCGCCCAGTTCGGTCATGTCCTGGGCATCCACAGAGCCGGGGTAAGGCACATTCAGAGCATACTCCCGGAAATCGGGCATCCGCAGATCCCGGAGCAGCAGACCGCCGTTGGCGTGGGGGTTGAGTCCCATGCGCCGGTTGCCTTCGGGGACAAAGTCCATCATCCACGCCTGGGGCGCGCCGTTTTCGTCAAACAGTTCCTCGGGGTGATAGCTCTTCAGCCAGTCCTCCAGCAGGCGCAGATGGGCCTCGTCGGTGATCTGGATGGGCACCTGGTGGGCGCGGAAGGAACCTTCAATCTTCTTGCCGTCCACCTCTTTCGGGCCAGTCCAGCCTTTGGGGGTGCGCAGCACGATCATGGGCCAGCGCGGCCGTTGGGTCACGCCCTCTTCCCGCGCCAGACGCTGATACTCCAGAATCTCCACAATGCACTGATCCAGAGCCTGGGCCATTTCCCGGTGCATTTTTTCCGGGTCGCTGCCTTCCACGAAGTAGGGCGTCCAGCCGCAGCCTTTCAGGAACATTTCCAGTTCCTCGTGGCTGATACGGGCCAGAATGGTGGGGTTGGCGATTTTGAACCCGTTCAGGTGCAGAATGGGCAGCACGGCGCCATCGGTTTTGGCGTCCAGGAATTTGTTCAGCTGCCAGGAGGTGGCCAGAGGGCCGGTCTCGGCCTCGCCGTCGCCTACCACGCAGGCGGCAATCAGACTGGGGTTATCTGCCACGGCACCGAAAGCATGGGACAAGCTGTATCCCAGCTCGCCGCCTTCGTTGATGGAGCCGGGGGTCTCCGGAGCCACATGGCTGGAGATGCCGCCGGGGAAGGAGAACTGTTTGAACAGTTTCTGCATACCTTCCTCGTCACGGGTGATGTTGGGATAGACCTCGGTGTAGGAACCGTCTAGCCAGTCCTGGGCCACCATGGCATTTCCGCCGTGACCGGGGCCAGAGAGGTAGATCATATCCAGGTCATACTGTTTGATGACCCGGTCCAGATGGGTATAGATAAAGTTCTGGCCGGGGACGGTTCCCCAATGGCCGACGATTTTTTTCTTTACGTCTGTCATGGACAGTTTGCTGCGCAGCAGAGGATTGGAGAGCAGATACAGCTGTCCGGCGGACAGGTAATTGGCGGCGCGCCAGTAGGCGTCCATGTGCCGCAGGGTCTCCTCACTGACAGGGCGAATGGTCTTCATAATAGATTCCTCCTTATGCGGAATTGAACTTGATGATATGTTTCATACGTTCGATACAACTGGAAGGCCTGCCTATATAGTATGCCATGTTTTGGAAGATTTCAACCATTTTCTTTGGATGATTCGCCGATTTTTACAGATTATTCACTTTTATATGCCGGCTTGCGCTATAATTGTACTACCATTACAAGGAACGGAGAACTCCTAATGAGCAAAAAAGCTTTGATCGTGGAAGACGATGTGAATATTGCAGAACTTTTGAAGATTTATTTGCAAAAAGACGGGTTTGAAACCCAGAATGCCTATGACGGACAGAAGGGCGTGGAACTGGAGGCTCAGTTCCAGCCGGACATTATGCTGCTGGATATTATGCTGCCTGTGATGGACGGTTGGCAGGTGTGCCGGGAGGTGCGAAAGACCTCGCAGGTGCCCATCATCATGCTCACTGCCAAGGGCGAGAGCATGGACAAGGTGTCCGGCCTGGAAATGGGGGCGGATGACTATATCACCAAGCCCTTTGATCCCAAGGAGCTGATCGCCCGAATCCACGCCGTGCTGCGCCGGACGGATGGCGCGGAGGCAGAGGTGCAGGGCAAAAAGCTGACCTTTGACAAGCTGACCATCAACCTGGATTCCTATGAGCTGATTGTAGATGGGAAGAAAGTCGATACGCCGCCGAAAGAACTGGAGCTGCTGTATCATTTGGCGTCCTTCCCCAACCGGGTGTTCACCCGCAATCAGCTTCTGGACGAAGTCTGGGGATTTGACTACTTCGGCGACAGCCGCACGGTGGATGTCCATGTCAAGCGCCTGCGGGAAAAGATCGAGGGTGTGTCCGATAAGTGGGAACTGACCACTGTGTGGGGTGTGGGATACAAGTTCAAAGTCAATGAGGATTGAGGGGATCGGAAAACAGGCCGGCAGGCAGAAAGGCCCGGGTGAGGTCCAATGAACAGTATCTATTTTAAAAATTTTATGGCCATGGCCACGGTGGTATTGGCAAGCTTTCTGGTGGTGGGCGTGGCGTTTGTGTTCATTTTCCAGTATTTTGTCATGAGTGATGCCAAGGAAAATATGGAGGCCAATGCCAACCAGATTGCAGAGGCCGCGGCCATGCTGGAAGATGATTCCGAACTGTACAGCTGGGATATGCGGATGACTTTGAGCATGCTGTCCGAGGGTACGGGAAACCACATTTTCCTTTGCAGCGAGAACGGTCTGGTGGTCTCCTGCTCAGACCGGAACCTGGCCTGTGAGCACATCGGCAAGCAGATCGGCACATCCTATCTGCAGGCTGCGCAGGGACAGAGCGGAGATCAGATGGAGCAGCTGACGGATCTGGGCGGATTTTACAACAATATCCGTCTGGTGGTGGCAGAGCCGATACACATTCATGGAGATTTGGCCGGATATGTATTTGTGTCCAAAGAGTCGAATACCATTGTAGGGGCCTATGGCACCTTTATCTATGTGTTCAGCCTGACCATTCTGGCGGTCATGTCTCTGGCCATGGTGATCTCGCTGATTTTCTCCAAACGGATGACCAAAAGCCTGGACGAGATGGCCATTGCTGCCCGGAAGTATTCCCATGGAGATTTCTCCATGCGGGTGACGGCTACGGATCGGACGGACGAGATGGGAGCATTGACGGATTCCTTTAATGAAATGGCGGACGCTTTGGAAAAAGCCGAGCGCAGCCGGCAGGAATTTATCGCCAATGTATCCCATGAATTGAAGACCCCCATGACCACCATTGCCGGCTTTGCCGAGGGTCTGCTGGACGGCACCATTCCCAAGGAAGATTCCGACAAGTACCTGGCAATCATTGCCGACGAGACCCGGCGGCTGTCCCGTCTGGTGCGGGAGATGCTGGATATGTCCCGGATGGCGGACGGTGTGACGGCGCCGGAAAATATGAGTGTGTTCAACCTCAATGAGGCCGTGATTGCCACGCTGTTGAATTTTGAGTCCCGGGCCGAGGAAAAGAAATTGGATGTGCAGCTTCAGCTGCCGGACGATGTGCTCCAGGTGCGGGGCAATGAGGATGCCATCCGCCGTGTGGTGTATAACCTGTTGGACAATGCCATCAAATTTGCCAAAGTGGGCGGCGAATTGGGGGTTTCCCTGTGGAAACAGGCGGATAAGGCGTATGTGAGCATTTCCGATGAGGGAGAGACCATTCCCTCGGAAGATTTGCCCTTCATTTTTGACCGATTCCACAAATCGGACCGCTCCAGAACGCTGGATCGGGACGGCGTGGGGTTGGGGCTGTATCTGGTGAAGAGCATCCTGAACGCCCACGATGAGGACATTGCGGCGACCAGCCGGAACGGTGTGACCAAATTTGTGTTTACGCTGAAACTGGCAGAATAAATGAAAACTGATCCGAAAGGGACCTGTATATGGAAGACGAAAACAGAGGTATGTGGTATCAGCCCGGGGTACAGACTCCGGCATCGGACAATGCAGAGGAACGGGATGAGCTGCGGACGGCCTATGCCGACCGGCTGCAGCCGCCTCAGTCCCGGAAAAAACCCTGGGGCGCCATTGCGGCGGTGTCCGGCGGCGTTGTGCTGCTGTTGGCGCTGATTATCGGCACGGCGGTGCTGTTTGCCCGGCCGGAAGAAGAACAGGAACCGTCCCGCGGCGGGGATTTTTTTGAAAAGGAGTGGTATTCCGACCTGCTGCTGGATGAGACCATCACTGGGGAAAATACCATTCCCCGGGCGGCGCTGAATCCGGAGGTGCAGTTGGAATTGCAGTCGGCCCAGGGTCTGGAACCGCTGGCACTGCAGGAACTGTATGACCGGTGCGCCCCCAGTGTGGTGGGCGTGACGGCGCAGGTGTCTGCCACGATGTACTCCTGGGGAACGGGAATCATCATGACGGAAGACGGGTATATCCTTACCAATACCCATGTGCTGGATGATGCCTCCTCTGTAGAGATTTCGCTCCAGGATGGCAGCGTGTATGAGGCCAAACTGGTGGGGGCAGACGCGGTCAGCGATGTTTCCCTGCTGAAGATCGAGGCGACGGGACTGCCTGCGGCCCGGTTTGCCAATTCGGACGAAGTGGCGGTGGGAGATCGGGCGGTGGCCATCGGCAACCCCCTTTCCGGCACATTCAGCGGCACGATGACCGATGGCATCATCTCCGGTCTGAGCCGGACGGTGACCTACGGCGGCCGGACCAAGACGCTGCTCCAGACCAACGCGGCGCTGAATGAAGGCAACTCCGGCGGCCCTCTGTTCAATATTTACGGCCAGGTCATCGGCATTACCAATATGAAAATGATGAACACTTCCGCCGGCGCGGTGGAGGGCATCGGCTTTGCCATTCCCACCACGACGGTCAAGGAAGTGGCGGATGCGCTGTTGGCGACGGGTGAAGTGACCGGACGGCCCTGCCTGGGGGTGTATGTGTACGAACAGCCCGCCACCGAGGAGCATCCCGGCGGCTTGATGGTGGAATCCGTCAGCGAGAATTCCGACGCTGCCCGGCGGGGAATCCGGGCCGGGGATATTTTGACTGCCATTGATGGGGAACCCATCACCGATTCTTCTGTGGTCAGCGCGCGGATGCAGGAGCTTTCCGTGGGCGACACTGTGGAACTGACCATTTGGCGGGAAGGCCGGGAAGTGACCAAGACCGTGGAACTGATCGATCAAAATGATTTTTGAGGAACGGGAGCGGGCGGAAGAACCTGTCTTTCTGGCGCGGTATGATTCGCCTCTGGGGGAGATTCGGATGACCGGGGTGGAACAGGGACTGACGGGATTGTGGTTTGCAGACCGGAATAGTCCCGTCCTGTCCCCGGAGACCCCAATCCGCACCGGGGAACTGCCGGTGTTCCGCCAGGCCAAACGCTGGCTGGACCAGTATTTTTCCGGGCAGGAGCCAACGGAAACGGTCGCCCTCTGTCTGCGGGGGACGCCCTTTCAAAAAGAGGTATGGCGGTTGCTGTTGGCCATTCCCTACGGCACCACTGTGACCTATGGGGCGCTGGCAGTGGAGATTGCCGAAAACCGGGGACAGAAAGAACTGTCGCCCCAGGCAGTGGGCGGCGCAGTAGGACGCAATCCGGTGTCTATCCTGGTGCCCTGTCATCGGGTAGTGGGCGCAGATGGCGGTCTGACGGGCTATGCCGGGGGACTGTGGCGGAAACAGTGGCTGCTGAACTTGGAGAACAAAGCGAAAAATTGCTGAAGAACCGGCCGAAAATGCCCCGGGATTTCGTCCGTTCCTCCCGCAAAATCATGTTGACATGACCTTGCGGACTGGGGTATACTAATATAGGCACTACGCAAAGCGGCGGGCTCTTCCTCACCAGGATAAGACCGGCGCTTTTTCTATTTGGAACCCGAATCTGCGGGGCGTGTGCGTCCCGGAAGGGACATTGGACTGATCAGAAATATCAAATAAACATAGAACTAGAACGTCACACAAGGAGAGAGGACAAAGAGCATGGCAAAGTTTGTATTCGTAACCGGCGGCGTGGTCTCAGGCCTGGGCAAGGGCATTTGCGCCGCATCTCTGGGACGGCTGCTGAAACAGCGGGGACTGAACGTCATCAACCAGAAATTCGACCCCTACTACAATGTAGACCCCGGCACCATGAGCCCCTATCAGCACGGCGAGGTGTTCGTCACGGACGACGGGGCGGAGACCGACCTGGACCTGGGTCACTATGAGCGGTTCACCAATGTGAGCCTGACGGGAAAATCCAGTGTCAGCTCCGGCCGGGTGATCTGGGAAGTGCTGAACCGGGAGCGCCGGGGCGATTACCTGGGCGCCACCATCCAGATCATTCCCCATGTGACCGACGAGATCAAGCGCCGGATCTATGCCGTGCCCGGTGAGGATACGGATGTGGTCATCTGCGAGATTGGCGGTACCGTGGGCGATATTGAGTCCCAGCCGTTCCTGGAGGCAATCCGTCAGGTGGCACAGGAGCAGGGCCGGGAGAATGTGATGTTCATTCATGTGCCTCTGCTGGTGACGATTCCCGGCACGGGGGAACTGAAGAGCAAGCCGGTGCAGCATTCCGTGAAGGAACTGCAGGGATTCGGCATTCAGCCCGATGTGCTGGTGTGCCGCACCGATGTGCCGATGACCAAGGAGATCAAACGGAAGATCGCCCTGTTCTGCAATATGTCCCCCAACTGCGTGATTCCCAATACCACCGCCCGCACGCTGTACGAAGTGCCGCTGCTGATGGCCAAAGAGGGCCTGGATACGGTGGTGTGCGAGCGTTTGGGCTTTACCACCCGGGAGCCGGATTTGACTGCCTGGAGCGCCATGGTGGAACGCACCCTGAGCGCAAGCAAAACGGTGAAAATCGCTCTGGTGGGGAAATATGTTCAGCTGCATGACGCTTATCTGTCTGTTGTGGAGGCACTGAACCACGGTGGCACGGAAAATGACACCAATGTGGAGATTCGCTGGGTGGACTCCGAAACGCTGAACGATGCAAATGCGCCGGAAAAACTGGCAGATGTGGACGGCATTCTGGTTCCCGGCGGTTTCGGTGACCGGGGCATTGAGGGCATGATTACTGCCATTCAGTACGCCCGGGAGAATCTGATCCCCTTCTTTGGCATCTGCCTGGGAATGCAGATGAGCGTGGTGGAGTATGCCCGCCATGTGGCCGGCTTAGAAGATGCGCACTCCGGCGAGTTCGTCATCAACGGCGAGCACAATGTGATCGACCTGATGGCCGATCAGGTCGGTATCACGGAAATGGGCGGCACCATGCGTCTGGGCAAATACCCCTGTGTGCTGGAGCCGGACTCCTTCTCTGCCAAGGCATACGGAACGACTGAGATTTCCGAGCGGCACCGGCATCGGTATGAATTCTCCAACGCATATCGGGAGCTGCTGATGGAGAAGGGACTGCGTCTGGCAGGTCTGTCTCCGGACAAGCGTCTGGTGGAAATCGTGGAGATCCCGGAGCATCCCTGGTTTGTGGGCGTGCAGTTCCATCCGGAATTTAAGAGCCGTCCCAACAAGGCGCACCCCCTGTTCCGCGATTTTATTGCAGCAGCTGTGAAAAAAAGCGAGGACAAATAAGGCAAAGATTCGTGCGAAAGACCACTTGCGCACAGTAGGTTATCTGTGGTAGGATAAGTGCAAAATTTATACAGAGGAGGCTTCATACCATGAAGCAGGATATGATCGTTGTGTTGGATCTGGGAAGCGAAGAAAATCCCCGGGTCGCCCGTGAGATTCGGGCACTGGGTGTTTATTCCGAGATTCACCCCCATGACATCACACTGGAAGAGCTGAAAGCGTTGCCGAATGTCAAGGGGATTATCCTCAATGGCGGCCCGAACCGTGTGGTAGATGGGGTCGAGATCGATGTGGCTCAGGAAATTTACGACTGCGAGATCCCCGCATTGCTGGTGGATCATCGGGGCGATGATCCTTGGCCTGTTGATGAGGCCAAGCGGAAAGAAACACTGGAGAACTTTGTGTTTGGCATCTGCGGTGCCCAGGCCAACTGGAATATGGAAAACTTCATTGCCGACCAGGTGGAGCTGATCCGCCGCCAAGTGGGCGATAAAAAGGTTCTGTTGGCACTGTCCGGCGGCGTAGACTCCTCTGTTGTGGCGGCTCTGCTCATCAAGGCTATCGGAAAGCAGCTGACCTGCGTGCATGTGAACCATGGTCTGCTGCGCAAGGGAGAGCCGGAGCAGGTCGTAAAAGTGTTCCGGGATGAAATGGATGCCAATCTGGTCTATGTAGATGCGGTGGACCGTTTCCTGGACAAGCTGGCGGGGGTCAGTGACCCGGAGCAGAAACGGAAGATCATCGGTGCAGAGTTCATCCGTGTCTTTGAAGAAGAGGCACGCAAACTGGAGGGCATCAAATTCCTGGGACAGGGAACGATCTATCCTGATATCATTGAGTCCGGTACAAAGACGGTCAAGGCCGTGAAGAGCCACCATAATGTGGGCGGTCTGCCGGAGGACCTGGACTTTGAACTGGTGGAGCCGCTGAAAATGCTCTTCAAGGACGAGGTCCGGGCCTGCGGCAAGGCGCTGGGTCTGCCTGATTCCATGGTCTACCGTCAGCCCTTCCCCGGTCCCGGCCTGGGTGTGCGCTGCCTGGGCGCCATCACCCGGGACCGCCTGGAGGCCGTTCGGGAGTCTGACGCCATCCTGCGGGAGGAGTTCGCCAAGAACGGCCTGGAGGGGAAAGTCTGGCAGTACTTCACGGTGGTCCCCGACTTCAAGTCCACCGGCATCCGGGACAATGCCCGTACCTTTGACTGGCCGGTGATTATCCGGGCCGTCAACACGGTGGACGCCATGACCGCTACCGTAGAGGACGTCCCCTTCTCCTTGCTGCAGCACCTCACCGCCCGAATCACCGCAGAGGTGAAGGGAGTCAACCGGGTCCTCTTTGACCTGACGCCCAAGCCCAGTGGAACCATTGAGTGGGAATAACTGCCTCTTACCCCCGAAACCCATCCGCTGGGTTTCGGGGGTTTTGTCACATGGCCTAGAACAGCACGGTTTCCCTTGCATTCATTCTTCTTTTCTCTGGTGTAAAGCATTTTTACTTTTCACATGAAGATTCCCCTTTAAACACAGGAAACGGCCACGATACGATAAAATTTCTCACCCTCTCAACCTGGAAGCGAGTCATCGCAACATACATCCTTTCCCCTTAAAAATCCCTTGCGTTTTCAAGTCTTCTTTCCCCAAACAACCTGTACAGCAATTTATGTAAAATAAATTCACTTTACAGGAATATCAAGCGAATTTTCTGCAAAATCCACGCCATAAAAATGGCCCACCATACTGCATGTTAGGAGAGCGTCCCTATATGTTGGAAAGTGATTTAACGCATGCTGCCATGCGCCTTGCCTATGCAGCACACCACGGACAACTGGACAAAGCCGGTGTCCCTTATATTTTTCACCCCTATCACCTCGCAGAGCAAATGCCCGATGAGATCACTGTCTGCGTTGCACTTCTGCACGATGTCTTGGAGGATACCTCCGTAACCTTAGAGGAATTGGAAGCCATGTTTCCGCCAGCGATCACGGAAGCGGTGTCTCTCTTGACAAGGAAGCCCAATATGGATTATTGGGATTATATTCGCGCATTGCGCTATCATCCCGTAGCGCGGACGGTAAAACTAGCCGACCTGTCTCACAACGGGGATGCATCTAGATTGGCCTGCCTCCCACCCGCGGAACAGGCCCGCCTGCAAGCAAAATATGACCAGGCCAGAGCCATCTTAGAAGGAGTGCTTCCATAGATTCTGTAGGGTAGCCCTGTGCGCTTAGGATTCTCTAGTCACAATCGATTACACAATCTCCTTCTAAGACTTGCTAGATCCCCTCTGGACAGGCGCTTGTTTTTGTGGTATAGTGATTCCAGAAGTTAGCCAAAGCTAATACAAAACTTCCTAGGAGGCGCATAGAATGGGAACCGCTATTATTGTCATCATCCTTCTCCTACTTTGTGTCTATGCAGGTTACAGCTATCGTAAAAAACTGCGCTATGGCGGTGGCTGCTGCGGAGAACATGATGCCATGGAAACAAAAGTAAAAGTAGCAGATCGCAACAAGAAACACTATTCGTACCAGGTAGTCTTGTCCATCGACGGGATGACTTGTTCCAACTGTTCTCGCCGAGTGGAAAATGCGTTAAACCAGCAGGAAGGCATGTGGGCTAAGGTAGATCTTGGATCCCAAAAAGCCACGGTCTTGCTGAAGCAACCGCCAGATCCAACCACTCTGAGAGCCATTGTGCAAACGGCAGGATACACGGTGTTATCGATACAACAGTCTCCCTAAGGGCGGATGTAGCCCCCCGAATGGTACTTTTTTCTTCCCCACGTTTTTACTAGAACTGCCAAACCCTTGCATCGAATTCATCCTTCGGATGAATTTTTCTTCCGGCAAAAGTTAGCTTTCGCTAATATTGGAGCGTATTTATGTCAGATTCCCAGATCCTACTCCCAGGAGATCACATCTCCTGGACCTATCTCTTACCCAACCTACGCATATGGAAAGTACAGGAAGCGCCATCTTTTGCTGCGTGGAGGACAGCCCCCTCGGTTCCTCTTTGCCTGCTTTTTTGCCTAGAAGGCGGGATCCAAATCGTCTTGGAACATGGACAAATCATTGACGTGACCCCGCAGGATATCCTACTGCTTTCCCCTGCGGCCCCTGTCCAAGAGATCTCCCAAACAGATGCCTCACAGCACGGTTACATCGTCTTAGAGGGGAAGGAATCCCTCCCCTCCTTTTTGAACTACTGGTCCGTTCCATACTCCCAGCTCCAGGAAAAAGACATCCTCTCTCGCCTGCAAGCGCATGGTGGATGGCTTCTGTTTCCAAAGTGCCTATGGAGCAATGCCTTTTTCGCGCAATTGGAAGATTTGCCCAGAGAGGCACAGGGAGAGTACTGTGCCCTGAAAAGCATAGAGCTCCTTTTCCTACTGTGTAACCACAGTCTGCACCCTTTGGAATTCCATGGCCGTCGATATTGGGACCAGGATCAAATGGAGGCCATTCGTCAAACCCACGATTATATCCTTACACACTTAAGCCAGCCTCTGACCATCGACAGCCTTGCACGGCGATTCCACATCTCTGGTACCTTTTTGAAGGAGGGCTTCCGGCAAATGTATGGACAATCCACCCGGAAGTTTCTGCAAGCTAAGCGGATGGACTTAGCCTCAGACCTTTTGCGTCGCACAGACCAATCGGTACTTCAAATTGCAGCTGCAGTGGGTTATGAAAGCGCTAGCCAGTTCTCCCAGATCTTTAAACGTCACTACAAACTGCCCCCAGCCCAGTATCGGCGGCAATGGGCCAAACGAAATGTCTGAAACCAAAAAAATGTGTCGGAATCCGCATGTTTTTTATCATGTAAAACAGTACAATACCTGTATTCATCAAAAATGAAAGGGGAGGAGGTGTATCCCCTTGAAAAAACATCGGTTTTGGGCATGGAGTGCTGTATTCTGCATGCTCATGGTCATGATCACCGGCTACAAGCACAAGTGATCTGGCTTATGTTTTACGATATCCAGGAGGTTTCGGACAAATGAACTACTATAAAGGTCTTGCTCTGTTTGCCGGTGGTGTGCTCTTTGGCTCTGCCGGTATTAAGCTGTTGTCCAGCAAAGATGCCAAAAAGGTCTACATCCATGCCACAGCAGCTGGCTTGCGGATGAAAGACTGCGTCATGGAAACAGCAACCCATGTCCAGGAAAATGCCGCTGATATTCTCGCCAGTGCAAAGGACATCAACCAAGCCAGAATGGCGCAGGAAGAAGAAATCATGGAGGACACTTCGGAAACCACTACCTCTTCAGAGGCATGATTCCGTTGGGGTTCACCGTCAAATCGGAACAGAACAGAGGGGGCCACGGCCCTCTCTGTTTCCCTATTGATTTTTCATTTGGAGGTTCGCAGTATGAAATTCAAAATTGCTCACACCTCCCGTGGGCGGGTCCGTATCCAGGTAATCCAAAAGTTTATGACCTTAGAGCAAGCTGATCTATTGGAAGCCTACTTACAAACGTACCCCAAAGTATGCCAAGTCTCTGTCCATGAACGCACGCGCTGTGCGATCATCCGATACCATGGGTCCCTAGATGAGCTACTCCCCTTCCTCCGCCGTTTTTCTTACACCGCCCCAGAGGTGCTTACGTTAACGCCCTCCCACAGTAGTCGGGCATTGAACCGGATGTACGAGGAAAAATTGGTGGGAAAAGTGGTTTCTAAAGTGCTGCGTACCCTTTTCCTTCCCTCCCCACTGGCCCGCATCTATACCTTACTGCGGTCCATTCCCTATTTGGTCCGAGGCGTTCGCTGTCTTCTTCGCGGAAAGCTTCAGGTAGAACTGTTGGATGGGATCTCTATCGGAATTTCCATGGCCCGAAACGACTTTTCCACCGCCGGTTCCGTCATGTTTCTACTGGGATTGGGGGAACTTCTGGAGGAGTGGACCCACAAAAAGTCTGTGGATGACTTGGCACGCTGCATGTCGCTTCAGGTCGACCGCGTTTGGTTACATACCCAGGACAGTGAAATTCTGATTCCCCTGGATCAAGTGCAGGTGGGAGATACCATTGCGGTGCGTCTTGGCGGTCTGATCCCTGTGGATGGGGTCATCCAGTCGGGGGAAGTGATGGTCAATCAGGCTTCCCTAACCGGTGAGTCTGTGCCTGTCCCCAAACGACCGGGTATGACGGTGTATGCCGGTACCGTTGTGGAGGAGGGCGAGTGCCTCCTCACCGTCTCTCAGCAAAACGGCAACAGCCGCTACGATACCATTGTCACTATGATTGAACAGTCGGAAAAGCTGAAATCCGCAGCGGAAAACAAAGCAGCCCACCTGGCAGATCAATTGGTGCCCTACACGCTGCTTGGCAGTGGTCTCGCCTATCTGTTCACGAGGAATGTCACCAGGGCACTTTCCGTGCTGATGGTAGACTTCTCTTGCGCTTTGAAACTGGCAATGCCACTGGCTGTCCTCTCTGCAATGCGGGAGGCCAGTGGAAACCACGTCACGGTAAAAGGCGGAAAGTACTTAGAGGCAATGGCGAAGGCAGACACCATCGTCTTCGACAAAACGGGAACCTTAACCCGGGCCTGCCCTACCGTAGTCGCAGTCATTCCTTTTGGGGGGCACAATGAGGCCGATATGCTCCGTCTGGCTGCTTGCCTGGAGGAGCACTTCCCCCACTCCATGGCCAACGCCGTGGTCCAGGCCGCCCGAGACCGGGGCCTTTCCCATGAAGAAATGCACTCGAAGGTGGATTACTTGGTAGCCCATGGCATTGCCAGTACCGTAGGGGAGGACCGAGTGATCATTGGCAGTGCCCACTTTGTGTTTGAAGACGAGGGATGCCTCATACCGTCGGAAGAACAGTCTAAATTTGATCGCCTTCCCAACCAATATACCCACCTGTACCTGGCCGTTGGGGGTACGCTGGCCGCAGTACTCTGCATCTCTGACCCCTTACGTCCGGAGGCTAAGCAGGTCATTCAGGCCCTCCATAGGTTGGGAATCCAAAAAACGGTGATGCTCACAGGAGACAGTGAGCGCACTGCTGCCGCCATTGCCGCAGAGGTGGGGGTGGACACCTATCGCTCCGAAGTATTGCCAGAGGACAAAGCTCACTTTGTCGCAGAGGAACAGGCCCAAGGCCATACGGTCATCATGCTGGGGGATGGAGTTAACGACTCCCCTGCCCTTTCTGCCGCTGACGTGGGTATCGCCATCAGCGATGGTGCCGCCATTGCCCGGGAAATCGCAGACATTACCATTTCTGCAGATGGGCTAATGGAATTGGTTACCCTGCGAACCATTGCCACCGCACTTATGAAGCGCATTCAGTCCAACTACCGCTTCGTCATCGGATTTAACGGCAGTCTTATCGCTTTGGGTACCGCTGGCGTACTGGCGCCGGCCACTTCTGCCATGCTCCATAATCTTTCCACCCTTGGGGTCAGCCTGCGGAGTATGACCAACCTATTGGCTTCTCCGCCGGAACAGGAGAAGCCCCGTGCTATCCCAGACTCCCCATAATAAGATCTTGCTTCCTCTCTACAAAACGGAAACAGCCGCCGGAATACGACGCACCATCGTATTCTGGCGGCTGTTTTTTTAGTCTACTCCGACCAGTTACAACTCAGAGCAAAACTCCACTTTCTTTCCTTCCAAGATAAGATTCGTGGTACGCACGGCACACATCTTACCACACATGGAGCAGGTATGCCGGTCCGAAGGCGGTGTACTCTCAAAATAGGCCCGGGCCTTGTCCGGATCCACCGCAATTTGGAACATGGCCTCCCAGTCCACCTTGTGCCGGGCCTCTGCCATCTGATTGTCCAAATCCCGCGCATGGGGAACCCCTTTGGCAATGTCTGCTGCATGGGCAGCAATCCGCGAGGCGATGATCCCCTCTTTCACATCGTTGGCATCGGGCAGGCGAAGGTGCTCTGCTGGGGTCACGTAACAGAGGAAGTCCGCACCATTGGCCGCCGCAATAGCGCCGCCGATGGCGGATGTGATGTGGTCATACCCCGGGAAAATGTCAGTCACCAGGGGGCCCAGCACATAGAACGGGGCCTCATGGCAAATTCGTTTCTCCAGGCGCATATTGGCGGCAATCTCATTCATAGCCATGTGGCCGGGCCCTTCGATCATGACCTGGACATCCTTATCCCAGGCCCGTTGTGCCAGAGCTCCCAGCTCGATGAGTTCCGCAATCTGTCCGGCATCGGTGCTGTCATCCAGGCAGCCGGGGCGGAGGGCGTCTCCCAGGCTGATGGTCACATCAAACTCCCGCAGGATGTCCAAAACATCATCAAAGTACTCATAGAATGGGTTTTCCTGGCCCGTCATCTCCATCCAGGCAAAGAGAAGAGAGCCCCCCCGAGAGACAATGTTCATCTTCCGCTTGTCTCGCTTAAAGGCTTCCACGGCCCGACGGTTCAGACCGGCGTGGATGGTCATAAAGTCCACCCCCTCCTCGGCGTGGGCCCGCACCACCCGCAGGAAGTCCTGAGGGGTGATCTCCAGCAGATCCTTCTCCAAATATCCGATGGCATCATACATCGGAACGGTACCAATCATCGCCGGAGACAGCTCGATGAGCTGCTGCCGGAAGGTGTTGGTTTTCCCGTAGTTGGACAGATCCATAATGGCCTCCGCCCCAAAGCGCAGCGCCATACGGACTTTGTCCATCTCCACTTCATAGTTGTTGGCATCCCCGGAAATACCCAGGTTCACATTGATTTTGGTGCGCAGGCCCTTGCCAATGCCCTCTGCGCAGAGAGACGTATGGCGCACATTGGCGGGAATGGCAATCTGCCCCAGGGCAACCCGCTCCCGAATGGTTTCCGCTTCGAGAAACTCTTTCTCCGCCACCGTTTTCATCTCTGGGGTGATGATCCCCTTTTTGGCTGCTTCCATTTGGGTGAAGTATTCTCTCATCGTAGCATCCTTTCACATC
>ENA-ORTY01000670-ORTY01000670.1-human-gut-metagenome-genome-assembly--contig:-NODE-670-length-43666-cov-3.670794_pt1 | contig 43666 bp, 40 predicted proteins | sample MGYA00241917_ERZ509198 | MGnify/ENA primary metagenome ERZ509198 (study PRJEB26280, sample SAMEA2338857) | human gut metagenome | biome: human gut; feature: human-associated habitat; material: faeces...
TCCACCACGCCGTCGTCGGGGCGGGCCTCCAGCCTGTACAGCGGCCGCCATCCGGCGTTGGCGCTGCTGTACACGCAGCGCACGTCCACCGGGCCGGAAGCGTTCTTTTCCAGGGTAAGTACAGCCTCTTTGGCAAAGCCCGTTCCGCCCGCTTCGGCCAGCCGCTGCGTCAGGAGCTTTTCCCTTTCATTCAGGGCGCTCAGTTTGGCCGCGCGGGCTTCGCTGCCGTCGTCAAACGCGGCGAGCCTGCGTGCCGTGAGTTCTGCCAGAGCCGGAAGCTCTGCCGGGCTGCCGAGACTGACCGGAGGATGACGCCACAGATCACGGTAAGCTTCGGCGTCTTTTCCAACGATCTCCAGCGCCCGGATATGTCCGCGCACTTCTTCAAGTTCCCGTTTCAGGGAAAGTTCGGGCTCCGCGTCCGGGGCGATGGCGTCGCGGAGGCTGAAGGAAGAAATGGCGTGTTTGCCCGCGGTGACGTCGATGCTCTGCGGGTCCGCGTCGGCGGGCAGAAGAAAGCGCAGCGTCCGGCCGTCCTGTTCAGGCTTGATGGAAAATTCCTCGTGAATGAGCGCTCCGCCCGGATGCAGCAGGACGGACGTGGGAACGGCAAAAGCGGGGGAGGCGGCAAGGCCTGCCAGACATGCCGCGGTCAGAGCGGTTCCTCGCGCGGCGGCTTGTATGATGGTGCGCATGTTTTCCTCAAGTGTTGCGTGTAACCGGATATGTCCGGAGAAAAGTCCGCGCTTCCGGAGAAGCGGAAGCCGCGGGCGGGATATTGCCGTCAGTCTGCGGGCTGGGGAGTCTGTTTTTTGCCGAGCATTTTCTGCCGTCGTCTCTGCCGCCGTTCCTCCATGAGAAAGCGTCCGGTGACGGAGGCGGAGTCGGCCATGATCGCTTCGGGCGTGCCCGCTGAAACAATGCGTCCGCCGTTTTCGCCCCCGCCGGGGCCGAGATCGATGACATGGTCGGAGGCGAGGATGATATCGGTGTTATGTTCAATGACCACCACGGTCGCGCCCTTGTCCACCAGATGGTGCAGCACGGTAATCAGTTTGCCGACCTCGTGCATGTGCAGCCCGGTGGTGGGTTCGTCCAGAATGTACAGCGTACCCGGCAGGGAACGCTTGCCCAGTTCACGGGAGATTTTGATGCGCTGCGCTTCCCCTCCCGAAAGCGTGGTGGCGGGCTGGCCAAGGCGGATATAGCCCAGCCCCACATCTTCCAGCACGGCCAGGCGGCGTTCCAGCGCGGGATAGCTGGAGAAGAACTGCCGGGCGTCGCGCACGGGCAGATCAAGCACTTCGGCAATATTCAGATCCTTGTAGCGGACTTCCAGGGTCTCCCGGTTGAAGCGGCGGCCCTTGCAGACGTCACAGGTCACGAAGATATCCGGCAGAAAGTGCATTTCCACCCGGATCTGCCCGTCGCCGCTGCACGTCTCGCAGCGGCCGCCCGCGACGTTGAAACTGAAACGGCTGGGCGTGTAGCCGCGCTTTTTTGCGTCCGGGGTCATGGCGAAAATCTTGCGGATTTCGTCAAAGATTTTCGTATAGGTGGCGGGATTGGAACGGGGAGTGCGGCCGATGGGGCTCTGATCAATGGCCACTACGCGTTCAATCCTGTCCAGATTGTCGATGCCTTTCAGGGTACCGGGCTGATCCACCTTGATGCCGCAGTGCATGGCCGCATGCTTGTACAGCGTGTCCACCACCAGCGAACTCTTGCCCGAACCGGACACCCCGGTCACGCAGGTGAGCAGCCCCATGGGAATGGCGCAGTCAATATTTTTCAGGTTATTGGTTCTTGCACCTCTGATGGAAATGGTATCTCGCATATTACTCCTCAACTGTCAGATCCGCAGTGATGCCGCGGATGAGATTCAAAAGATCCTGGGGGGCCAGCTCAATCTGCCGGCCAATTTTCCCAGCGCTGACCAAAATCGTTTCCTGCTCCAGGCAGGTCCGGTCAAGTACCGTTCGAAACTGTTTCTTCATTCCCACCGGGGAACAGCCGCCCCGGACATATCCGGTCAATCCCAGCAGTTCCTGCATGTGTACCATGGCAATGGATTTCTCCCCGACCGCTTTTGCGGCTTTTTTCAGATCCAACTCCCGCAGTACAGGAATAACAAACACATAATGTTCTTTCGTGGCCCCCACAGTCACCAGGGTTTTAAAAACCTGTTCCGGCTGCTTATCAAGCAGTTTCGCTACCGTAGCGCCATCCACAGCAGTTTCTCCGTGCGGGTATCCATGTGCAGTGTATGGGATCTTTTTTTGTTCCAAAATCCGCATCACATTGGTTTTCTGTTCTGCCATGCCGGCATTCCCCCTAAAAAACGTACATAATAGTATACTCCAAAAGCAGGATTCTTTCAATAAAAAATGACAAATCCGGGGAATTATGTTATACTGCCACATTAGGTGATTTTATGAAAAAAGATACAACGATCCGCGGGCGCTTTGCCCCCAGTCCCAGTGGACGGCTCCATTTGGGAAATATCCTTTCCTCGCTGCTTGCCTGGTTAGATGTCCGGTCTCTGGGGGGTGTGATGGTATTCCGCCTGGAAGATTTGGACCCGGAGCGCAGTTTTTCGGATTATGCCGCGCTGATGGCGGATGACCTTCACTGGCTGGGTTTGGATTGGGAAGAAGGATGGGAACCCAACAGAGGTGCTGAGTATGCGCAAGGGAATCGCACCGGAATCTATGAAACCTTGTTCACCCAATTTTCCAACCAAGGCCGTATCTATCCCTGCTACTGCAGCCGCGCCCAACGCCTGGCAGCCTCTGCACCACACCCCGGTGAAGAGCGGGAAACCGGCTGCGGCTGTCGAACGCTTTCTCCGTCAGAACAGGAAACTCTGCGAAAACGCGGGAGAAAACCGGCCCACAAAATCGCAGTTGACGATACGGACATTTCTTTCATAGACGGACATTACGGCCCACAGACTTTTTCTCTCCGTGCCGGAAAGGACGATTTTATTATCCGCCGTGCCGATGGCGTCTTCGCCTACCAGTTGGCTGTATCCTGCGATGACGCCGCAATGGGAATCACAAGAGTCGTCCGGGCAAGGGATCTTTTGGACTCCACTCCCCGCCAAATCTGGCTGATTCAGCAGATGGGCGGAATCGTCCCCACATATTGTCACGCTCCCTTACTGGTTGCGCCGGATGGCCGAAAAATGTCCAAGCGAGACGGGGATTTGAATATGGAGGAGCTCCGGCGCAGCCATACGCCGGAACAGCTTTGCGGAAAACTGGCATATCTGGCCGGACTGCAAAAAACACCTGCCCCCATCCGGGCAGAAGAGTTGATCCCCACATTCGACTGGAATCTGGTTCCCACAGCAGACATTGCTCTTCCCAACAATCTCTTTTGAAAAAAACAGGCAGGCGAATCGCCTGCCTGTTTTTTTACTGATTAGCGGTGGTATACTTCTGTTTAACCTGGTCCAGTTTCTGCTGGGGTGCCTGCTCAGAGGGATACCAGCCATGCTGTGCCATCTGCTGGTAGATTGCCTCCTGCATCGCCAAAGTGTTGTTCAGCGCAGAGGAAAACGCCTGATGAACATTCCCTGTGCTAGATTCAATGGTACCGTGCAGGTACAAATCACAAGCGCCTTTGGTCGTCAGGAGAATATTCTCCATTGTGCATTTATCATCCATGATGCGTCCCTCCTCAGACCAGATTTAAGAATTGGGTGAACAACTGCTGATTGGCATTCATCAGCTGCTGTGCTTGCTGTTTCAGCACAGGATCCTGCAGGGTGTTGGCAGCATCTCTGGCCTGATTCATGAGAAACTGCGTATGCCCCAGTGCGTCATCGATATAGAGCAGTTCTTTTGGACTCATAAAAATCACCTCGGAGTTAGTATGGCTCCGAGGTGGTCAATTATTTATGATTCCATTTTAAAATTCTTTATTCTTTGTAAAACAGCACACCAACGACTTTAGGCCCGGCATTGGCCGCAATTTCTGCTCCAATCTGGCAGATAAATGCAGGTTCGTATCCAACTTTTGCAGTCATTGCAACACTCAGCTCCTCAGCCGACTCTGGATTATTTCCGTAAACAAGGCAATACGGTGTTCCCTGTTTCATCTCTGCCGCACTATGATCCACCACAGACTTGATAATGTTCTTCTCGCCGCGGATCTTGCCCACATCGTGGATCTCCTGGTCTTTGATCTGCATCAAGGGCTTAATCCCCAATGCATTGCCCAAAAACGCCGTTGCGCCATGAATCCGGCCGGACTTTGCCGCGTACTTCAGCGTATAGGGTACAAAGAAAACCTGGCAGTGGTCACACCAGTCGGTGATATAGCGCACGACTTCCTCCACAGCGGCACCATCTCGGAGCATCTTTGCGCCTTCGACCACCGCATATCCATAGCCGCAGGTATAAGTCTTGCCATCAATGATATGGATCTGCATCTGTTCCCCTGCCTCCGGATGCTCATCATAGAACAGATCCCGTGCCAACACAGCATTGCCATGGGTTGCAGAGCCTTTGGAGTTGATAGAAACATAAATCAGATCCGTGCAGCCGTCCTGCAGCTCCTGCTCATAAATTTCCTGGAACGCAAAGGGCGTGACCTGAGAAGTGGACGGAATGCCCTCAAACTCATCCAACATCCTATAATACTTTTGATTGTCAAAATCTATGCGGCTGGTATATGTATTTTCTCCAAAAATATGCTGAAAACAAATGATTTTGATTCCGTATTCTTTTTCCAATTCTACAGTGATATCACTGGCAGAATCTGTCATCAGTACGACTTTAGACATCTTATGTGCCTCCCATAAATGGTATACGCCTTATCAAACCACATTTTTTCGATTTTGTCAATCTGAATCCATTGCAGTTGCTACGAAAGCGTCAATCTGTCATGAGCATCCGGTCGTTATCAAACGCCTGATTTTTCTTCATGGAGTACATATTCAGCAACTCATCCAGCGACATATTTTTCCGTTGTTCGCCGGAAAGATTGAACAGGATCTCTCCGCTGTCCATCATGATGGTACGGGTTCCTGTCGTCAGTGCTGCGCTCATATTATGCGTGATCATCATGGTGGTCAAATGATATCGCTCCACCAGCATATTGGTGATCTCCATGACTTTCTGAGCAGTCGCAGGGTCCAGGGCCGCAGTATGCTCGTCCAATAAGAGCAGTTTTGGCGGCACAATGGTACACATCAAAAGTGTCACGACCTGGCGCTGTCCACCGGACAGCAGACCCACTTTCGTTTTCATTCGATCTTCCAGACCCATGTTGAATTCCGCCAGTTTGTCCCGCAGAAATTTGGATTCTTTCTTATTCAGTGCGAAAGAAAGCGGTCCCCGGGTTCCCTTGGAATAGGCCAGTGCCAGGTTCTCCTCGATGGTCATATTGGGCGCCGTCCCCTTCATGGGGTCCTGAAACACCCGACCGATCTTAGCCGCCCGTTTATATTCAGGCAGATAGGTAATGTTTTCGTGATCCAGGAAAATAGCGCCGCTGTCCACTTGAAATGTTCCGCAGATGGCATTGAACATGGTAGATTTTCCCGCGCCATTGGAGCCAATCACCGTGACAAACTCTCCATCCTCCAGATGCAGATCCAGCCCGCACAACGCTTTTTTCTCATTCACTGTGCCAGGATTAAAGGTCTTTTCCAGTTTTTTCAGTGTCAGCATACCGTTTCCTCCATTTCACTTTCCATGCTCCGGAGTGCCGCGCGTTTTTTCCGATAATCCATCATGTGGGCTTTCACATGAGGCATCGCCAGAGCAATGGCCACGATCACAGCCGAAACCAGTTTCAAAGCCGATGCCGGCATATTCAGCCGCATGGCAATGGCAACGATCGTCCGATACAAGCAGGAACCGAGAATGACAAAGAGAACCCGCTTGGCAACACTTCCCTTTCCCCGCGCCATCACTTCTCCAATAATTAAAGAAGCCAGGGCAATGGTCACCATGCCGGTGCCGCCATTGATATCGCAGGATTTCTGATACTCGCCCAAAAGGCAGCCCGCCAGTGCAGTCAATGCGTTGGCAGCACACAAACCAACTGTGATGGTGTAGGTGGGGTTGATGGAAGATGCCCGTACCATCTCTACATTATCACCAGTGGCACGGATGGAAAGGCCCAGCCTGGTGCGCAGGAACACAATCAAAAACACAGCAGCCAGTGCTGCAAATCCAATTCCCACGATCAGTTTGGAATAGTCCGCAAGCGGCGTACCCTCCAGTGCATCCTTGACCATGGTAAAAATCGTGGTGGTGGAGTTCAGGTTCAAAATAGACTTCTTCCCCATAACCATAATATTGATCGTATACAGTCCAGTATTTACAATGATTCCGGCCAAAATACTGGCGATGCCACAACGGGTCTGGAGAACAGCCGTCACACCGCCGGAAATAATTCCCGCCAACATTGCCGCAAAAATTGCCAGAATCGGATGTCCACTCAACGCCACAACAGCGCCCACTGCGCACCCCAGCGTAAAACACCCGTCTGTGGACAGATCACACACATTCAGCATCGAGTAGCTTAAAAACAGTGCCAGCGCCACGATGGAATAGATCATGCCCAATTCCAATGCAGTCTGGATCACACCAATCGAAATAAAGTTTGCCATTTCTGAACAGGTCCTTTCCTCTCACTTCTCACATACACAAACTGTGGCAGGAGACGGGCCTCCGTCCCCTGCCCAGTGAAACATCATTCAAAATTTTCCGCAGTTTCTACCTCCTGCACTTTAGTGCAGTAAGGAGCAAAGGTTTCCTGGAGAGTTTCCATATCAAATCCCAGTGCCTGGCATGCCTCGACATTGATGGTGGCAATGCCGCTGTCAAAAGTCTGGATAGGCGTCGTTGCAGGATCTGCACCGTTGACCAATACATCCACGATCATATCGGCCGTCATAATTCCCAGATTTTCATAATCCACGCCGTAGCCCAGAAATCCGCCATTGAGCGCAAAGGTGTCCGCACCTGCGTAATGAGGAATCCACGCCTGAAGGAAAGTCTCATAAATCGTCAGCTCGGCCGTCATAATGGTGTTGTCAGTGGGGGTAAAGACAGCGTCCACCCCTTCTGTAACCAGGGACTGCGCTGCCATCAGCACCTCATCAGTCGTCGAACCGGTTTTTTCCACATATTTGATGCCTTTGCTGTCCAAATATGCCTTGGCATCTGCAATGGGCTGTGTGGAAGAGTCCTGTCCAAGGTCGTACAGCAGACCCACATAATCACAATCCGGATCAGCTGCAAAAATCAGATCCATGATCGTGTTGGTATCCAACGCATCGGAAGTGCCTGTCAGATTGCTGCCGGGAGCCTCCATGCTCTCTGCCAGTCCGGTGAACACCGGGTCAGAAACCGCAGAAAACACCACCGGAATCCGGTTTTCTTCCGTGGCGGTCTGCATGGCCACAGCCACGGGAGAGGCAATGGGAACGATCACATCCACGCCGTCTGCGATCAGGTCTGCCGCAATCTGATTGGTCACAGAACCATCGCCCTGGGCATTCTGGAAGTAATCCTGGTAATTGAAGGTGACCCCCAGTTCAGCCCCCCGCTCATCCAGCCGATTCTCAATGCTGGCAACGATCTGGTTCAAGGATGCATGGTCCACATACTGCACAATACCGACTTTGTATTCCGTCTGCTCTCCGTTCTGTGCAGGCGTGTTCTCCGGATCTGTCGAACCGCCGCAAGCAGCCAGGGAAAGCGTCATCGTCATGGTCATCGCCGCAGCCATAATCCGATTCATATGTTTCATAATAGAATCCTCCTTTTTGAAAAATCCAAGGTTTACTCATGTGTCTCTCTTCAATATATTCCCCGCCACCATAATACAATGGAGCGGAATATATCCTACAAATCTTTTCCGCATAAAAAAATAGTCCCGTCCTCCTAAAAGGACAGAACTAATAATTCTGCGGTACCACCTTTTTTCACAGCAACAGCCGTGCACTCAGCAGGGTGCTATCACACCCCCGTCTTTAACGCAGACATACGGTCCGGCTACTCCAAACGGAGCTTTCGCCTTTCCCTCTGCGGCCCATTTGCCGTCCCGCTTTCAACATGGTTCCCAGCTCCCCCATGCTCTCTGTGTGCGCGCTTACGGTTTGACTTCCGCATCAAAGGTTTTTGTGATTGATTTGTTGAGAGTAATTATACTATGTTCTGCAATTTTGTCAAGCAATTTTTTCGTGTTCGTTTGTAATGTCCGCTCCGTGAAAACACGCCCCGGCGACCGGAAAACCGGTCACCGGAGATGCAGAGTTTCCCGCAGGTTTTCTTTTTCTGTTTCGGTCAAAAATGCCGCATTCACAGCATTCGCCTGCAACCGGCGAATTTCCTCCTCTGTGAAACTGAATGCGGTGCGAAGCAGAGAAATTTCTTTCGCCATGTCCGTATTGGACACTGTCATGTTATCCGTGTTTACCGTTACCGGAACACCGTACTCCATAAGGCGCCGGATGGGGTGCTGTTCCAAACACGGCACTGCTTTTGTCTGGACATTGCTGGTAACGCAGACTTCCAACGGAATCTGCTCTTCCCGCAGTTGATCCATAAGTGCCGCATCCGCTGCAGCAGCCACTCCATGGCCGATGCGCTTTGCCCCAAATTTCAGTGCCGCCCGGACGCTCTCACAGCCCGCTGCCTCCCCGGCATGAATGATATACGGAACATCCTGTTCCCGCGCAAAGGCAAACAGCGCAGCAAAATCCTCCGTCGGGAAAATCGCCTCTGCCCCCGCAAGATCTATGCAGCACACACCTGCTCCCAGAAACTGCTTAGCCGCCAGAACCGTTTCCTGATTTGTTTGAAAATTGTCTTTTCCACGCATACAACAAGCAATCAGCTGCGCACGAATCGGCAGTTCCCCCATGGCCCTGTTCATGCCGGAAAGCACGGATTCAATCACCTGCTCCTGAGAAAGGCCCCGGGCGCAGTGCGAACCGGGCGCAAATCGGATTTCGGTATAGACTACGCCCCGGCGGTTCAGATCTGTCAGCAATTCGTAGGCGGCCAGTTCCAGACATTCCTCTGTCTGAAGAACCGCAATGGGCAGATCGAATTTCTCCAAATATTCATTCAAACTTTGGCAGTTATCCTCAACGCTCAGAAACGGCCGCAAAGTTTCCGGACTGTCTGCCGGCAATTCCACGCCGCTCCGTTCCGCCAGTTTCAGAATGGTTTCTGCCGGCAGAGAGCCGTCTAAATGTAAGTGCAGGTCGATATAATACACACCCATCGCTCCTTCCTGCACTCTATTCTAACTGCTGAACGCTTTTTCGTCAAATGAAAATCATGAAACTATTGCCGCATCACGCCCTCATCGCTTTTTAAGACGTTGTAGCAGACTACGCAGAGGTCGGACAGATTTGGATGGCGATGCCTCACTCTGAGCACGGGATGCAGCGCCTTCCCGGATTGCTTGTGCCATCAGTTCTTCCTGCGCGCAGACAGCAGGCGTTCCCGCCTTATTTTCCACCCGTTCATAAACGCCAGTTTTTGTCAATCGTCTCGCTTTCACAGTGTCATGCAGCTGAATTTCCAGATAATCCTCAAGCTTTCGTTTGATTGTGGGATCATATACAGGCGTAATGACCTCTACACGACGCTCGGTATTGCGGGTCATCAAATCTGCTGACCCAATCAAAATCTTTCGATCTTCTCCATCTCCAAAAGCATAGATTCTCGCGTGTTCCAAATACCGTCCCACGATACTGGTAACGGTGATGCCTTGAGTGTACCCCGCAACATCCGGAAGAATGCAGCAAATTCCACGCACAATCAGTTCCACTTTCACCCCTGCCCGCGATGCTCTGGACAACGCCTCGATCATCGCGCAGTCTGTCACTGCGTTGCATTTGATAACAATGTGCCCCTGCGCACCTTTTTCCGTTTCTTCTTCGACCAATCTCAGCAGCGCCGGTTTCAGTCCCCTCGGTGACACCAGCAAATGCTGATAGTTCCCCTCCAAATTCCCGATGGACATATTTTTGAAAAACTGTACCGCATCCCGCCCAATGCGGGGATCTGCCGTGATCAGGGACAGGTCGGCATATAATCGGGCAGTTTTCTCATTGTAGTTTCCAGTGCCGATCTGGGTGATGTATTGCAATCCCTTTCTGTCCCGCAGCGTGATGAGACAGATCTTGGAGTGGACTTTATATGTTTCAAACCCGTAAAGTACCCGGCATCCGGCTGTTTCCAACCGCTCTGACCAGTCGATGTTATTTTGCTCATCGAATCTGGCGCGCAATTCGATCAGCACTGTAACCTCTTTTCCATTTTCTGCCGCCGCACAAAGATATTCCACCAGACGCGCATTTTTGGCAAGGCGGTAAATCGTGATTTTTATGGAGAGCACATCCGGATCTGTTCCCGCCTCCCGAATCATCCGCAGAAAGGGGTCCATGCTCTCATAAGGGAACGACAACAACAGATCCTGTTTCCGCGCCAGTTTCAGCATATTTCCCTGATAGCCCGGAATGGTGATTTGCGGGGTGTATGCTGGATAAATCAATTTACAGTTCATGGAATCGGGAACTTTAGCCAGAATGGAATAGACATAGTCCATTCGCATCGGCGTTTCTGTTTGAAAAATCTGTGCCTTGCTGATGTGGCAGCGTTTCAGAAGAATTTCCTCCATTTTGCGTTCTAACGGACGGGCTGTTTCCAGACGCACAACAGCCATGCGTCTTCGTTTATGCAGCAGTTTTTTCATGTGATTGCGGAAATCGTCTTCCACTTCAAACAGTTCATCATCAGGGGAAATATCCGCATTTCTTGTAACACAGATAGAATTGATGTCCGAAACCTGATATTGTTCAAAAATCTTCTCCATATAGGTTTCAATCAGGGTCTCCATGCGAACGAACCGCACACCATCCCCAGGCAAATTCACAATTTCCGGGAGCATATCAGTCACCGGCACAATGCCCAACATCGTCTCCTTTTTCCTGGTCAAATTGGCAACCACATAGATCTGTTGATTGATCAAATGCGGAAATGGGTGGCTGTAATCCACGATTTGCGGGGAAAGGAGCGGGAAAATTTCTTCCTTAAAATACTGTTTCAGATAGGTTTGCTCCTCTTGTGTCAACTCTTCCGGTCGGAGATCGGCGATCTGATAATTTGCCAGTTTCTGTTTCAGAACGCCGTAGATCCGGTCACGTTTTTCGCACAAAGGCCGGACCGCGGCATAGATCCGCTCCAACTGCTCACTCACAGTCATCCCTGTCCGCCGGTCGCTGGCCCGGTCATCCATAGACAGAATATCATACAAACTGCCCACGCGTATCATAAAAAACTCATCTAAATTTGCCGTGAAAATGGAAACAAATTTCAGCCGTTCCAAAAGAGGAACCGACTCATCCGTGGCCTCATCCAACACTCTGTCATTAAACGCCAACCAGGATAGCTCACGATTTTGACTATAGCGCTTTATTTCCTCTTCCATTGGTCATCCCTCCGCTCCACTTGAAGCACTTCCGACAGCAAGTATCCTTCCCGCACACCGTAATCGCTGACGATCATGGTTTCACAGCCGAATACACTGCCTAATTTGCTCAAAATTGTCATCCCTGGCAAAAGCGTATGGATCCGGTCAGGGGCAGATTTCAAAATCGGCAGCAAACTCTCTTTCTCCTCCGGTCGGACTGTTTCCAAAAATTCCAATATGGCGGAAAATCCTACCGTCCGATTGCTCGTCGGCAATTTTTTCCAAGTGTTTAATAATTTGCAGGTAGCCCGAACTGTTCCGCCCACACCACAGACCACTGGGCAAGACTCCATCGGCAAATCCACTTTTCCCAGTTCTTTATCGATTCGCCGTTCGATGCGTCTGCGTTCAGACGCAGTCGGCAGGACATACGAAACATATTTATGATACATATTGAGCGAGCCGATAGGCAGCGAAACTGCCTTTTGCACTACACCAGCAGACGAAAATACCAATTCCGTACTCCCTCCGCCGATGTCAAGCAGCAGCCCATCTGCCGCCGGCAGGAAATGGGTCGCGCCGATATGATCCAATAGCGCCTCTTTTTCTCCTGACAGGATGTCCACATGGAATCCAGTTTGCTGCTCAATGGCTGTCAACGCCTCATCGGTATTTACCACATTCCGCAAAGAGGCCGTAGCGAATACCGCAACATGATCAATGGCCAGATTTTCCAAAATCCGACGAAACCGGAGCAGAGATTCCACCGCCCGCTGGATTCCCGCTTGGGAGAGTTTTCCCTTTTCATTGACATACCCTGCCAGTCCCGCTGTGCTTTTCTCATGGAACACCGTATCGATTTTCCCCTCCTGAACCTGATACACCGTCAGGCGGATGGTATTCGAACCGATGTCAATCACACTATACACGTTCCCATTACCTCTCGTTCTCCATTTATTGACATTACATTCAGTTTGAGCTTTTTTTGTAAACTCTTCCACCTCTATTATGCCTCTTTCTTGTAAAATTTTTGTATAAACAGGGACAATAAAAAAATATTGAAAAAAATAAACAACTGCATTATAATTATGATAAAAAAATAACCAGTTTTTACTGGTCTAAGGAGGAACTACTATGGACGAGAACCTGTTGGAGCAGCTCCAAGTTTTACTGGACAGAAAAGCCATCGAAGATCAGATCCTGCATTACTCCCATCTCGTTGATGAGAAACAATTTGAAAATCTGTATGATGTTATGGTACCCAACGCATGGATTGATTATACCGCCAGCGGCGGCATCAAAGGCTCTGTTGAGGACATGAAACAGTATTTGTCCAAATCCATGGCCATGTTCCGTTCTCAACACTTGATGACCAATATCGAATCCACCATTGCGCCGGATCGTAAGACCGCCAAAAGCACGCATATCCTCTTTAATCCCATGACCATGACACTAAAAGGCCAGGATCACACTTTTTTCTGCGGATTGTGGTATGATTGCGACTGGGTTCGGTGCGAAGACGGCGTGTGGCGCATTGAAAAAATGATCCAACGCGGCAGTTACACGCACAATGCCCCCTTCCCCATCAAAACAAGCTGAAAAATCCTTCGAATCAAAAAAAGACAGAGAGCCGTTAAGCTCTCTGTCTTTTTTGATACGGTACCCTGTTGATTGCCTTATAGTAGTCGAATGCACTGGGAAATATAACGAATCGCATCTTCTCCCGTCAGACATTGTTCCGGCGGAAGCTGCTCCATATGGTCCAGCCAAATATTCAATCCCCGGATCATTCCCGCGGAAGATACAGTGTAGGACACACGGTCACGATGCTCCTCATTGGCCAAGGCGAATGCCGTGTGCTGGCTGAGAAACAGTGAAGTGGGCAGATCGTCATAGCTGCAAATTTGGTTCTGCGTGGAAAGAATGAACAGCTGATTCGGTTTTTCGGACAGCGCCTCTAACATATATTGCAGATGCGTCAGCCGATCCTCCGGTGCAATCTCCATCATCGTGCCGAAAGCCATCAATTTTCCAGTATAAATGTAGTCGATCAGCGCGGACTGGTAGAGAATGATCGACTCAAAAAACTGAGAGCCATCCAAAAACAATCTGTGCCGGCGAACCAAGGCTTTTTGTCCCGCCATCACCTTTTCCTGCAGCGTTTCCGGAAAGAAAATAGGCTGCATTCGTTTCAGCACGCAACGACAGCGAGGCTGCATGAAATAATCCAGGAAATAGCGGCTCTGGAACAATTTCTGCATAGTTTCACGCTGAGTCATTGCAGTGCGGTTGCGGATATATTGATCGGTAAACGCCCCATATTGCGCAAGGATCTCCGGTTCTTTCGTTTCCAACAGGTAGATTTCCCTGGAAAAAGGCTCTCTGAGATATTGGAGTAGCAGACCGTCCCGGATCAGGAAAATATAACTCTCTTTTTTTCCGTTCAGCTCATAAAATTCGTAGTGGATCTTTCCCTGTAATCCCATCAAATAACAAAATGAGCGGCAAGATCGATCCGCTTTCTGCTGCACATCTTCTGAATCTACAAACTGAAGGACCCGAATTTCCTTATCCGGTCCCACTGTGGACAGAACCCTGCGGAAAAAAGTGGCATTGTTTTTAAACTGAGCATGGATCGGCATGGTACAAACCATGTTAAGCTGCCGTGTGGTCGAGGGCAATTCCTGTAGCGCCTCAAAAATACTCTCCGGAAAAAGGATGTTTTCCTTTGTGGCCATCAAATGGGCGTTGTCCTGCATGGAACGGCCAGACCTACTCAAGTTCTTTTCCCGTTTCTCTGAATAACTGTCTGTCAGCAGCCGCAGAACTTCTCTGGTAAAACATTCCAGATCTTCCGGGTCAGGACACTCCAGTGCAAATCGTTGGATCACCCGGCCTCGCTGCCCCTGCGGACAATTTTCGCATACATACTTTGCAATCTGCTTTAGCAAAGCATCATTATTGCGCAGAGCCGGTAATTTCTGGTCATTGACCCACCGGCTGACATACGAGGCATCATACCCCAATGCCGCCGCCAAATTGCAGCGTTTCACACCGCACAATGCCGTCAGCTCCTTTAAAGTCTTTCCAAAAGTCATCCCTTCGCCCCGCTTTCTTGACTCCTAAAATTCAATATGTACCATAAAATTGACAAAGTGTCTTTACTTCATTAAATTTTATGATTTTTGTAAAAAGTATTATATCAAAAAATCTACTTTTCCGCAAGTTATCCCCCTTAAAACTGATGTAAAATCTCATTTTTCTAAAAATTGCCCACATTTTATGAAACAATTCAAGTTGCGGCAATTTTCAAGCAAGGTACTGCAACCAGTGTCACACGCAAACAATACACATTTGTCCACAGATTTGATACAATGAACTCACCAAATGTTATTCAGGGAGGTTTTCACCATGACTATTGATGCCGATCGGGGAATTCTGGAACTGGCAGAGGCCATTCTGCAGGAGGCCGGTAAACCCTATACTCCAGAGCAGTTGGTCGAAATCCCTGCGATCCTCGCAGCGAAAAGCCGCTACTTCTGGTGCATTGACAATCAGCTGTTCGATATGATGCCCGATGTGTTTACAGAGGAAGGGTTCCGCACATTCTGGAGCGGACGCCCGGGCAACACAGACCGGAACAAGCAGGTGGAACAGAACCGCCGGACTTGCGGCGACGATATGGTGCCCATGCACTTCGGCTATAACCAGATCGTCCGATTCACCGGTCCCCGGAGCGCACAGCTGCTGACCAAGATGCACGACTATCACACCTATAAAGACAACGGCGATACCTACTCCGGCTACGGATTGTATGTCGATGACCTGGTCAAATGTGATGACGATCGCTGGCGTATCCAGACCCTGCGTCTGACCTACCGTTTGCTGGATGGAAAACTGAGACAGCAATAATGTCCTAAAAACTTCAAAAAGGAGAATCATCATGGATAGATTGAAAGATAAAGTCGCCATTATCACTGGCGCTGCCGGCGGCATTTGCCATAAAGCCTCTGAACTGTTCTGCCAGGAAGGTGCAAAAGTTGTCATGGTCGATATCGACCCCGTCGTAGAAGAGTTCAGCAAAGAGATCAACGCCAACGGCGGCGACACCATCGCCGTGGTGGCCGATGTTTCTCTGCGGGACACTTGGGTTCAGCTGCAGGAGACCACACTGGAGAAATATGGCCGGATTGACACCGTGGTCAACGGCGCCGCCGCATTCTCTCCCCCCACTCATGACTGGGCGTACATCACTTCCGAAATGATTTATGATGTGATGCGTGTCAACATCGACTCCATGCTCTATTCTTACCAGACCGTCCTGCGCTACATGATGAAAAACAAGATCCAGGGCAGTTTCCTGAACTTCTCTTCCTCCACCGGTCTGGCCTACAACGGCAGTGCCATTCAGGGTTATCCCTTCTCCAAAGCCTGCATCAAGCTCGGCACTCAGAATATGGTCAACCAGGTCAGCAAGAAGTATGGTATCCGTTTCAACTGCCTGGCTCCCAACTATGTCTGGGTTCCCAAACAGAAACAGGCATGGGATATGTACGGCGAGCACTTCAAAGAAGTTACTCCCATGCCCTACACCGGTATGCCGGAAGACGCTGCATGGGCCATCGTGTACCTGTGCTCAGACGAGGCAAAGTACATCAACGGTGTCTGCCTGCCTGTTGACGGCGGCTGGTATGTTCAGAAGAGCTGAGTAAATCAGCAAGTTTTCGGTAAAGAAGGTGTCTGAAATGACTGCCTTAGACGAATTATTGGCAAAACAGGCCATCCGAGAGCAGTTATATCGATACTGCCGTAGCATGGACCGCCGAGACGATTCCCTGGGTTACAGTGTCTTTACAGAAGATTGCACCATGGACTACGGGCAGAATTTTCAAGGCTCTGCCCGTGCGTTCGTGGATTGGGCACATCAGGCCCACGATCAGGCCTATGTACAGACCACCCATCAGATCACCAATATGCTCATTAAGCTCAACGAAACCGGAACAAGGGCGATCAGTGAAACATATCTTCACACCCTCCAACTGACGCATCCGGATCAGAAGGGGCGCATGTTTGAACTTCATGTTGCCGCGCGCTATCTTGACAAATGGGTCTGCACAGACGGACAATGGAAAATCAAGGCACGGCAATATGTCCAGGACATTTCCGAGCTGCGGCAAGTGGAGAACCCCTTTCCGCGATTCGGCGGCAGTCCCGGCCCCGACGATCCGTCTTATGCGCTCTTGGATTGGCTATAAAAGCCTCTTCCCCGCCCTTGGAGAGGGGCAAATAAACTACTACTAACGATTGAAGGAGTATCCTTATGTCCTCAGCATTGACGAATCCCATTCAAATCGGAAGAATGGAATTGAAAAACCGCATGGTTATGGCTCCGATGGGAACTACCATTGGAAATATGGATCATACCACCGTAGAATATTTTGTGGAGCGCGCAAAAGGTGGCGCCGGAATGATCTTCTGCAATATCAAAGGTTCCGATTCCTTTGAATCCACTGCACATTCCATTTTCTTCTGCAAAGAAACAGAACATTTGTTCAAAGAATTGGTGGAGCGCAGTCATGCCTATGGATGTAAGGTAGGCGCACAGATTATGCCCGGTGACGGTCGAATCGGCGGCCCCAGCACCAAGTACAAAGTGCCCATCTGCGCTTCTGCCGTTCCCTGGATGCATGTTCCCAAGCTGATGTGCCACGAAATGACCATTGAGGAAATCCATCAGCTGGAAGAGGATTACCGGGAGAGTGTTGCCACCGCAGTACGCTGCGGCGCCGACTGTGTGGAGATCCACGCATACGGCGGATATCTTACGGATCAGTTTCTGACCTCCCGCTGGAATAAGCGGACCGATGCGTATGGCGGTAGCTTGGAAAATCGAGCCCGTTTCCTGAAGGAACTGATGGATATCTGCAAAGAAGTCGGCGGAAAGGACTTCCCTGTGATCGTCAAATTCACCCCCGATCACTATATCGACGGAGAAGGCTACCGCACCATCGATGAGGGAATTGAACTGGCAAAGCTCCTGGTTTCCTACGGTGCCGACGCACTGCATATCGATGCCGGCTGCCACGACAACTGGTATCACGCAATGCCCCCTGCCGGTCTGCAGCAGATGACCTTGCAGTCTCGTTCCGCGAAGATTATCAAGAATTTTGTGAATGTCCCTGTACTGACTCACGGCCGTCTGGGTGATGTGCAGAAGGCAGAGGCCGCCCTGCGCAATGGTGTATGTGATGCTGTGGTGATTGGCCGCGGTCTGTTGGCAGACCCTGATCTGCCCAACAAAGTCATGGCCGGTCATCCGGAAGATATCCGCCCCTGCATTTCCTGCAACGAAGGCTGCATCGGCCGTGTCTATGCCGGACAACCCGCCACCTGCGCATTGAATCCCCGCTGCGGTCATGAGGATGGCAGCCGGGACATTCTCCCCACGCAAAATCCCAAAAAACTTCTGGTCATCGGCGGCGGCCCAGGCGGATGCATGGCTGCGGTCTACGCAAAGCAGGCCGGTCACACTGTGGAACTCTGGGAAAAGAGCGACCACCTGGGCGGAAATGCGCTCAATGCCTGCAAACCGTATTTCAAGGTGGATATGCACCGCATGATCCGCTATTTTGAGTATGAACTGGCCAAGAACGAAGTGCCCGTCCGCTACTACACGGAGGCAACTCCCGAAACGGTTGCAGAATTTGCACCGGATCATATCATCTGGGCCGCAGGCGGCCGGCCGATCATCCCCGGCTCTATTCCCGGTTTGGACAGTCCCAATGTTTATCTTGCCACAGACGCACTGAGCAACTGCTGCGATGTCGGTCAGCGGGTCCTGGTCGTTGGCGGCGGTCTGGTAGGCGTCGAGGCAGCATTGCAGATGGATATGTGGGGCAGAGATGTGACCTGCATCGACATGGCAAAGCAGATTCCCTCCGAACCCGGATTCAAAATGAACGATGAGCTGATGAAACACTATATGTCCATCTCTCATGTGGACTTTCTCCCCAACACCAAGCTGGTCTCCGTAAAGGGCGATCTGTTCGGCTGCAATGTAACTGTTGCACAGGGGGAGGAAACCCGCGAAATTCCCTGCGACACGGTTTTACTGGCTCTTGGTTTCCTGCCCACAGCCGATCAGGCAGAGGCGTTGCGTTCCATCGCACCGGTAACCGTAATCGGCGATGGCGCCAAACCCAGAAAAATTATCTTTGCTATTGAAGAAGCCAATGAGGCTGTTCGCAATCTTTCATAAGTTCCTACATTCCAAAAAACACACCCTGCCTTACGGTAGGGTGTGTTTTTTATAGCAAATCCGGAAACACGCTGCTTTCAATAGCGGACACCTCGTCGATTGGAACATAGCGCTCCCCTTCCAGAATCAGCATACGCATGCGCAGATCGATGGTCTGCAGCACTCCCGACACGGTTTGATAGGCACCGCCGGTTTTGTGAGGATCACGCTGAAAATAAGTGATTGTCACCCGGGGGCTTTCCGAAAGATGCGCGCGTAAATACTGCAATTTGGCATCCAGTGCCGCAATTTCCGATTCATCCAGTTCCCGTCTGCTCTGGGTCCTGCGAGCCGTCTCCTGTAAAACAGCGTCATATCCGTTGAGGGCAGCAAAGGGACTGAATTGAGCCGCGCGGTCACGGATAGACATCCGAGGATGAGTCTGGGAAACATGATGCGGCAAATGGATAATATCCTCATACTCGTAAGTTTCTATCATTGTCCCCTCTCCTCCCTGTTTCCAGTGCTCTCTCCTCATTTATGCTTTATGCCCGCCGATCCGTCCGTTCCGCTCAATGGTCGTGGCACCTTCTTCAAAATTCATCCCTTTGAGGATCGCATTTTTTCCGTACCGTTTCTGAATCTCCAGAACCGCTTTTTGTTTCCGCTTTTCTTTTTCCCGCGTCTCCGCCTGGATGGCACGCTGCTCATCGTTTTCCGAAACAGCAGCAAACAAATTCGTCTGTTCGTATACAGTGTCCTGCTCCAGGCTGCATTCTGGTATAATATGCTCCGCCGTAACATACATTCTCCGAACCATCAATTTCGGATCGACAATTCGATCAAACAATTCCGTCACCGCACGGACGATCTCTTTCGTCGACGCACAGGGAATCTCCAAACGCACAGAACCGTGCGCTTGTTTTGGCACTTTCCTGCCATAGTGATCCGTGGTGATTGGCCCGCGGTAACTCCCATTGTTTTCAGAAAGGCTCTCTGTATCATAGCCAACCGTCAATACGATTTGATCTGTGACCAACTCCTTATCCACCAATTCCAGAGAGAGTTGATCCGCCATTTCCCGCGCCACCAATCTGGCCTGTGGGTAAGGATACGGGTACTGCAGGACCTGCCCCGCCCCTAAACTATTGGACTCCGGTCGATAGGCCTTGATGTCTGCAATCGTACATGGCTCCCAGCCCCAGGCATGGTCAATCAGCAGTTCCGCATTGATGCCAAAGAGCCGATAGAGCAGTTCCTCATTATAGTATGCATCCGGTTCTCCGACGGAACAACGCGCAATATCCCCCATTGTGAACAGACCGTGCTCTTCCAACTTCTTCGCATAGCCTCTTCCAACACGCCAAAAGTCTGTAAGCGGTCGATGAGACCACAATGTCCGCCGGTAAGACTGTTCATCCAACTCTGCGATCCGCACACCGTTCTCATCTTCCGGAATATGTTTGGCAACAATGTCCATTGCCACTTTACACAAAAATAAATTGGTGCCGATTCCTGCTGTGGCAGTCATTCTTGTTTCCGCATAGACCTCCCCGATCATTTTCATAGCAAATTCCCGGGCCGTCATTCCGGTAGTTGTCAGATACCGCGTGGCGTCAATAAATACTTCATCAATGGAGTAGACATGGATATCTTCCGGAGCCACATACCGCAGATAAATCTCATATACCCAAGAGCTGATCTCCATATACCGTGCCATCTGCGGCGGTGCAACAATATATTCCAGTGACAGTTCGGGGTGCTTTGCCAATTCATCAGCATCCCAGGTCGTTCCACTGAATGTGTTTCCGGGGGCATTCCGCTGCCGTCCGGCATTGATTTCATCCACCCGCTGCACCACTTCAAACAACCTGGCCCGTCCCGGAACTCCATACACCTTCAAAGCCGGGGAGACCGCCAGACAAATCGTTTTCTCTGTTCGTGTCGGATCTGCTACCACCAGATAGGTGCTCAACGGGTTCAACCCCCGTTCCATGCATTCCACAGAGGCATAGAACGACTTCAGGTCAATGGCAATATAACAGCGATCTTCCATCGAATATGCCCCTTTCATAACAAGTATATCTGAGTCTTAGGATACCATCCCAACGCACGGTTTGCAACCGATTCTTCATGCGTGCCTATATATACCAAACACCCTGGCAAGGGAAAACAGCGACCAGGAATGTTCCGGTCGCTGTTTTTTCTTCACTTCACCTGGATCAGTTCGTACGCCTGAACGCCAAGTCCTAATTTTTCTGCGTGTTCCACACAGGATCTCCAGTTGGTTTCCGGGTGATTCATGTGGAAATGATCCCCTTCTTCCTGCTCGTGCTCATGTCTGTGTTCTTCCAGCACGCTCCCGGCCATCACCGGCATCCGGTTGACGGCATCAGCGCACGCCATATCCAACGCCACCGGATCATAGGAGGCAAACATCCCCACATCCGGCACGATGGGCAAGTCATTTTCCCCATGGCAATCACAGTTCGGCGATACATCCATCACCAAGCTGATGTGGAAACTGGGCCGGCCATCCACAACCGCTTTGGCATATTCTGCAATTTTACAATTCAAAATGTCGTTGCTCTCGTCATTGGCTGCCCGAATCGCATCCCGCGGGCACACGCCGATGCAGCGGCCGCATCCTACACATTTATCATGGTCAATATGCACCTTATGATTTTCCATGATTGGTGCCTCATGAGCACAGATCCGCTGGCAGGCACCGCATCCTATGCAGCGGTCCTCCCGCACCCAGGGTTTTCCTGCGGAATGCATTTCCATTTTACCGGCACGGGAACCGCATCCCATTCCGAGATTCTTCAGCGCACCGCCAAACCCGGTTGACTCATGTCCTTTGAAATGGCTCAGAGAAATAACAATATCTGCATCCATGACTGCCCGACCGATTTTGGCTGCCTGCACATAGGTTCCGCCTTCCACCGGTACCTCGACATCGTCTGTTCCCTTCAGTCCGTCTGCGATCAAAAGGTGACAACCCACAGACAGCGGGTTAAAGCCATTGGTATAGGCGCTTTCCAGGTGTTCCAAGGCATTTTTCCGTCCGCCCACATACAAGGTATTGCAATCCGTCAAAAACGGTTTTCCTCCCCTTGCTTTCACAAAGTCCACCACGACTTTTGCGTAATTGGGCCGCAGATATGCCACATTTCCCGGCTCACCAAAGTGGATTTTGATGGCCACAAATTTATTTTCAAAATCAATTTCTCCCATACCGGCAGCGGTCATCAGCCGGTCCAGCTTTTTCAGCAGGCTGTCTCCAGGATATGCCCGCAGATCCGTATAATAAACTTTTGAAGTTGCCATAACAAAACTCCTTTGTTCTCTCAAAGTGCTTTCAGTATACCATAAGACAATCCCCAAATCCAGTTTTTCAACCGGATTTGGGGAATTTTCATAACGCGCATATTGCGTTGGGGAACACCTTACTCTTCGTGCACTCCGTGGGTGGGGTAATGAATGTGCAGATAGTGGTGGGCATTTCCCTGCATCAGTTCATCATAAATGTACTGCAGCGCAGGATTCTGCTGCGACATCCGCAGCTCACAGCGCTCATCCGCTTTGAACAGTGCCTCAAACCGCTCTTCTTTCCGGGCATTGTCCGCAGGCGGCTGACCGCCACCGCCGATGCATCCATCCGGGCAGGCCATAATCTCAATGAAATCAAGCCTTTCCTCGCCGGATTCTACCCGGTCAATTAGCTTATCTGCGTTCCCCAGACCGTTGGCGATGCCGATCCGCAATTTCAGATCCCCGGCCGACACTTCAAAGACACGGATGCCGTCCAAACCACGCACACCGCATTCTGCGATCGTCTGCAATGTATCCGGAGAGGCATCATCCAGTACACGGCGAATGACCGCCTCGGTCACACCGCCGGTGGCTCCAAAAATCACGCCCGCGCCGGTATACTCGCCCAGCGGACTATCCGGCTCAGAATCCGGCAACTTTGCAAAATCAATACCTGCCTCGCGGATCATTCTTCCCAGCTCCTGCGTGGTAAGAACCAGATCCACCAGCCGCTCGCCGTCCTTCTCCAGTTCAGGCCGCTGTGCCTCATATTTTTTTGCCGTGCAGGGCATAATTGCCACGGAATACACTTCCTGGCCCTGGAACTGGCGGCGAATCAGCGCCCCCAGCATCTCCATAGGACTGCCGCAAGTGGACACCTGAGGCATCAGATGGGGATATTTATGCTCCACATGCTGAATCCATCCCGGGCAGCAGGAGGTGAACATCGGCAATTTTGCACCGCTCTTCAGTTTTTCCATAAACTCTGCGGACTCTTCCATAATGGTCAAGTCTGCTGCGATATTCGTATCGTATACCACATCACATCCCAAACGGCGCAATGCAGTGACCACTTTTCCGGTAACCGGCTCATTGGCAGGCAACCCGAACTGTTCCGCAAGACCCACACGGACGGAAGGTGCAAACTGCACCACGACCTTTCGGTTGGGGTCCTGGATCATGCGCCACATCTCCCGTGTCTGATTCTTTACAGTCAACGCGCCAGTGGGACACACCGCAACGCACTGGCCACAGCCCACACAGCTGGAGGTGGCGATATCATCATTATAACCGGGTGCAACATAGGTGCGTTTTCCACGGTAGCAGAAATCGATGGCGTGGATGCCCTGCACCTCATCACACATTCTCACGCAAAGGCCGCACAGAATGCACTTGCTGGCATCGCGCACAATGCAGGGAGAAGAATCATCAATGGGAATGTCGGAATATTTTTTGGTGAATCGCTCCATGTCCACACCATAGCGCCGACAATACTCCTGTAATTTGCAGGTACCGCTCATTTCACAGGTGGCGCAATCTGTGCGATGGCTGCCCAACATCAACTGGAGGATCATTTTCCGGTATCTCTGGACACGGGGACTATTGGTTTTAATATTCAAGCCCGCCTTGGGTTTCATGGAGCAGGCAGAGTCAATGCGCCCCTTATCATCCTCCACGATACAGATGCGGCATCCGCCATAAATGGACAGATTCTCGCAGTAGCAAAGAGACGGAATATCGATTCCGTTATGCCGTGCGACTTCCAAAACATTTCGTTCGCCCTGAATAGCGCATTCTACGTTATCAACGATCATGACTTTCGTCTGGTTAGTATCTTGAGACATTCTTCACACCTCGCAATCAGTATTTCATGCTGGTCTTGGCATGGTCTTCCACATAGACAGCGCCCACCGGGCATCCATCCATACAGGCGCCGCATTTGATACATTTTGTGGTATCGATGTGATGCGGATTCTGTGCCTTACCGGTAATTGCCTCCACCGGGCAGTTTCTGGCACATTTGGTACAACCGATACAAGCCGCCTGGTTGATGGCATAAACCTTCTGGCTCAGTTTTTGGCAAACACCGGCTGCACATTTTTTCTCCACGATGTGCTCTATGTATTCTCCGCGGAAATTGGCAAGCGTCGAAAGAACCGGATTGGCAGCCGTTTTGCCTAGGCCGCACAGAGAGGATTTTTCCATCATTCTGGCAATTTCCTCCAGTTCATCCAAGTCCTCCATTGTTCCCTCGCCATCACAGATATCTTCCAGAATCTGTTTCATTCGGGCCGTACCCTCCCGGCAGGGGGTACATTTGCCGCAGGATTCCTTACAGATGAAGTTCATAAAGAACCGAGCCGTATCCACCATGCAGGTGTTCTCATCCATAACGACCAGGCCACCGGAACCAATGATAGCCCCTACACTCTTCAAACTGTCAAAATCCAACGGCAGATCCAAATGGTCGTTGGTCAGACAGCCGCCGGAAGGACCGCCGATTTGAACTGCTTTGAAGTTCTGGTAGTTCTTAATACCACCGCCAATGCCGACAACCACTTCACGCAGCGTCGTTCCCATGGGAACTTCGATAATGCCCGTGTTGTTCACATTTCCGGTCAATGCGAAAGCCTTGGTACCGGTGCTGCCGTCGGTTCCCACATCCTTGAACCAAAGAGCGCCGTTCTGAATGATATCCGGGATATTCGCAAAGGTCTCCACATTGTTCAGGCAGGTCGGTCTTCCATACAGACCCACATCTACCTGATGGTACAGTTTTGCTCTGGGCATACCGCGTCCGCCCTCGATAGAGTTGGTCATAGCAGAACCTTCTCCGCAGACAAACGCTCCTGCGCCCTGGTTAATTTGAATATGGAAGTTTACGCCGCTGCCCAGAATGTTGTCACCCAGCAGGCCCATCTCGGTTGCCTGTTCGATGGCTCTGGTCAGCCGGGAAACAGACAGCGGATACTCGGCACGCACATAGATGTATGCCTCTTCCGCGCCACAACCGATGCCGGCAATGATCATGCCTTCGATCACCTTATGAGGATCGCCCTCCATTGTGGAGCCGTCCATAAATGCACCGGGGTCGCCCTCGTCGCCATTACAGACAATATACTTCACTTCGGCCGTTTTATTGGCTGCCACTTGACTCCACTTTTTGCCCGTAGGAAATCCTGCGCCGCCGCGGCCGCGAATTCCGGATTCCACCACTTCGTTGACAACCTCTTCCGGGGTCATGTCAAACAGCGCCTTGACCGCAGCGGAATACCCTCCCACTGCAATGTAATCCTCGATAGACTCCGAGTCAATGTTGCCGCAGTGATCCAACGCACGGCGGGTCTGTTTTGCATAGAAAGGAATTTCCTTCGGACTCTTGGCCAGAATACCGGCGTTCCGATAACCCAAGCGAGTAATAAACTCGTCATTCATGATCGTGCGTTCCACAATCTCATTGACATCAGAAACCTGGACCTTGGTATATAGCCAATCTGCCGGCTCGATCTTCACCAAAGGACCCATTTCACAAAAACCGATGCAGCCGGTTTTTTTCACATTGACGCTTTCACGCTCCGGCTCTTCCATCAATTCCACAACGCATTTTAAGCCGTGGGCCTCCACTGCCGTCTTCATGGCCTCATACAGTTTCAGAGAACCACTGGATACGCAGCCATTTCCACAGCAGACCAGAATTTTCTTGCCGGTGCTGTTCTGGATCTGCTGACATTTTTCCTGGTACTCCTGAAATTCAACACGGTTATTGAGTCTTGTTCTCATGTCACATTCTCCTTCGCTTTCAGATCGGCAATCAATTCCATCGCTTTTTCCGGTGTCATTTTGGAATGGACTTCATCATTGACAACAACCACAGGGGACAGTCCGCAGGCACCCAGGCAGGAGACGATCTCCACAGTAAACAGACCATCCTCCGTTGTCGGCTTTCCTTCACTCAATCCCGTTGCATCATAAACTGCCTGGAGCACATTGACGGATTTTCTCACATGACAGGCCGTTCCACGGCAAACTTTGATGACATACTTTCCCTTGGCATCCATCGAAAAGTTTTCGTAAAAAGTGGCCACACCGAAGATCTTCGCCATGCTGATTCCCAGTTTCTCAGCAATATATTCCAGCGCTTGCTGAGGCAGATACCGGTACTCTTCCTGAACAGCCTGCATGATTCCGATAATGTTGCCCTTATCGTAATGATACCGTCCAAGAATCTCGTCGATGAGATCAAAATCGACTTTAATCATACTTGTTTCTTCCTTTCTGTTTTTCCTACCTTACTTCAAAATTGCACAATATTATACCATTTATATAAGGTAATACTATCATTTATCCACATAGATTGCAAGAAAATGTACATTTTTTGCTGATTAATATTTTAACAACGCACTTACATGTGCACTTTTTGGGGATTCCATTATTTTTTGGCAGCTATCCTGTAATTTGTGAAAAAATTTGCTTGATTTGCACACAAATCTATGCAATAATAAAACTACTGAGTCGCAAGTATCTCTTCCGGCAAAGTGCGTTTTTTCCCATCTGACACCGAATATTCCATGAGGTGAAAGGTCTGCACCAGTAAAATATACTATGGTACGGCCTACCTGTTCGGGGTATGGCCGATTTTTGTTTTAGGAGGTGGTTCATTGTGGAATTGCGAATTGCTGCGCTCACCATCATTGTGGAGCAGCGCGACTCTGTCCAGGCACTCAACACGACGCTCCATGCATTCAGCGAATATATCATCGGACGTTTCGGTCTTCCTTACCGCGAACGCGGCGTGAATATCATTTGCGTGGTGCTGGAAGCGCCGCAGGATCAGATCAACGCACTCACCGGAAAAATCGGTCGGCTCCCTGGAGTCTCCGCCAAAGCGACTTATTCCAATATCATTACAAAATTGGAGGATGAATCATGAAAAAACATTGGAAACAACTCCTTTCCCTGTGCCTGAGCGCAGCATTGCTTTGCTCCCTTGCCGCCTGCGGAAATCAGGCCGCAACGGAAACGCCATCTCCTTCCCCAGAACAGGAATCCCCCGTGGTCGATACTGAAGTACCGGTCAATGTGATGGTCCTGAACGGTACCACCGGTTTTGGCATGGCAAAGCTGATCACGGATGCTGCCGCCGGAGATGTCGGCCTGAACTATCAGTTTTCCGTAGAAACTGATCCCACCAATGTCACGGGCGCACTGATCAACGGCACTGCGGACATTGCCGCTCTGCCCACAAATGCAGCCTCCGTCGTTTATAATAAGACCCAGGGAGAAGTACAGGTACTGGCACTGAACACTCTGGGCGTCCTGTACTTGATGACAGACGGATCTGTCACTGTCGATTCTTTTGAAAACCTGAAGGGGCAGACAGTCTATGTTCCCGCCCAGAATCCTACATTCATTTTCCAGTACCTGTGCGAACAGAACGGTCTGAAAGTTGGAGAAGATGTGTTCATCGATAACACATATGCACAGCCTACTGATCTCCGGACTGCACTGGCCGCCGGTGAGGTCTCTTTGGCCGTACTGCCGGAGCCTATGGTCACCATTGCCAAAAGCGGCAATGACGCGCTGGTCACTGCAATGGATCTGACCGAAGAATGGGAAAAAGTTTCTCTGGAGAACTCCCTTGTCCAAGGATGCGTGGTTGTCCGCAAAGAATTCGCCCAGGCACACCCCGCCGAAGTCGCTAAATTTCTGGAAGACTACGGCGCGTCCCTCGCATTCCTGGAGGGGGATGCCGAGATTGTCGGGACAGCCATCGAACAGTCTGGAGTATTTGCCAAGGGTGCTGTTGCTGTGAAAGCATTGCCTAACTGCAACATTTGTTTTTTGACCGGAGAAGATATGAAGTCATCCATGTCCGCATTCCTGGAAATCATGATGGAACAGGCCCCCGTGTCTATCGGCGGTGCGCTGCCAGGAGATGATTTCTACTTTATCGGCTGATATGCATGTCCGAACCATTTGCAAACGCAGCCTGATCCTGTTGTTCTGGCTCGGTGTATGGTGGGGTGTTTCGGCATGGGTCGGCAAGGAACTGCTCTTCCCTGCCCCACCCCTCGTATTTGCGCGTCTATGGCAGTTATTACAGGAAATCAGCTTTTGGAAAATCATCCTGCTCTCGGTATTCCGTATCTTCACCGGTATTTTTTGCTCCGTCTTCATCGGCTGTGCGCTTGCGGCTTTGACCAGTCGGTTTTCTCTGTTGGATGCACTGTTGTCTCCCGTGCTGACTGTGATCAAATCCACCCCCGTGGTTTCCTTTATTCTCCTGATGCTCCTTTGGATCGGGCGGGACACCGTCCCTGCTGTGATCGCCGGAATGATGGTTTTGCCGATCATTTGGAGCAATCTCTGTGCCGGCGTGCGCAATCGCGACCCGGATCTGTTGGAGATGGCCACTGTATATCGGCTTTCCCCATTCACCCGCTTTCGCCGCATCACACTCCCATCCGTTCTGCCTTATTTTCTTTCTGCGATTCAGTCTGCCATCGGAATCGGTTGGAAAGCCGGGATCGCGGCGGAAGTTTTGACCGTCCCAAAAGATTCCATCGGAAAAATGATCTACGAGTCTAAGCTGCTGTTTGAAACCACGGATCTGTTTGCCTGGACATTGGCCTCTATCCTTCTGAGCCTGCTCATCGAACAGGGTCTGACGAAAGGCTTGATGAAAATGAACCGGAATCCCGTTCAGGAAGGCGGTGGGGCATGAATTTGCTCGAAGTCAAAAATGTCAGTCTCCGATTCGGACAGGAAACCGTTTTGGAGCACTGCAATTTCCAGCTGCAGGCCGGAGAACATGTGGCTCTGATGGGTCCCTCCGGCAGCGGAAAGAGTTCTTTTCTAAAAGTGATTTCCGGTTTGTATCCCCCCACTTCCGGAACGGTTCATCTCCATGCAGAACGCATTTCCTACCTGTTTCAGGAACCCAGACTGCTGCCGTGGCTGACCGCAGAGGAAAATGTGAATCTGGTGCTCTCTGACCGGAAGGACCCTCTGGAACTTGCCCGCCACTGGCTGTATGAAGTGGGACTATCCCAGTCCCTCAAAAAATACCCGGCTCAGCTCTCCGGTGGGATGCGGCAGCGGGTCGCCCTGGCCAGAGCCTTAGCATACGATGGGCAGCTCCTGCTTTTGGACGAACCGCTGTCCGCTCTGGATCAAGAGCTGGCAGAGGACTTGATCACATTACTGATTCAGCATACCAAACAGAAAGGGGTCATTTTTGTGACCCACGCGCCGGAACAAGCAAAAAAAGCCGCCGATCAAATCTATCTGCTGCAAAACAAAACGCTGAAACCACTTCCTTGATGTGGTTTCAGCGTTTTTTCATCTCTTAAAGTATTCTTCCGCCTCTTGTCGGTACCGCGCAAACGCCGAGGGAATCGCCAAGTTCTCCCACCGTTCCCGGTCTGCCCAGAGAAACTCTTCCGGCCCTGATCCAACTACGGACAATACATACCCCGTCATATGCCACTCCACATGGGTAAAAATGTGTTTGGCTGGCACCTGTTTTTTCCAATCCGTGATCCGCAATCCCTGTTCTTCCAAAAAAGAGTACACTGCCGTTTCTTCCAAGCGCCCTTCTGTATTTGGGAACTCCCAAAGCCCGGCCAAAAGTCCCTTCCCCCCCCGTTGACGCAGCGCAACTTTCCCATCTTGCAACAAAATAAACACGGTTCGTTCTTCAACCCGTCTATCTTTTTTAGGAGTTTTTACCGGCAGCTCCGTCACCGTTCCCCGCTGTTTCGCCAGGCAGAATGCCTCTGCCGGACACATATCACATTTTGCCGGCCCGTTGGGAACGCAAACCGTTGCACCCAGTTCCATCATAGCCTGGTTAAAAATGCGGATTTCCTCCGGCTGCCGAGGCATAATCCCCTCCACCGCTGTACGGAATTGTTTCCGGACTTTTATGTCCATGATATCTCCATGGCAGTCCGTGATCCGCGCCACGCTACGCAGTACATTCCCATCCACAGCCGGAACAGGCTGGCAAAAGGCCGCAGAGGCAATGGCACCGGCCGTATATTCCCCGATCCCGGGCAGCGTCAGCAATTCCTGATAAGTTTCCGGGAATTTTCCGTTATACTGTTCTGTGATGAGAATGGCCGCTTTTTGCAGATTCCGCGCCCGGCTGTAATATCCCAGACCCTGCCAGCATTTCATCAGCAGTTCCTCCGGTGCCGCTGCCAAATCCTGCACAGTGGGAAATGTCCGCAGAAAACGATCATAATACCCCAGTACAGCGGCAACTCTTGTTTGCTGCAGCATGATCTCAGAAATCCAGATTCGATAAGGGTCCTGCGTGTGCCGCCAGGGAAGATCCCGGGCATTTTTGCGATACCAAAGCAGCAATGGCTCCGGCAGGCGTTGCAATGGGGTTTCGTTGATGAACTGTTCCATGGTTTCCCTCTTTCGGTTTTCAATGCTATGTGGCAGTATAGCACACCGGCACAAAAAAATCCACCGACAGAAATTCTGTCGGTGGAACCTTTTTATTTGGATTTCTCTTTCTTCGGAACTCTGAGCCAGAAGACAAATCCCACATAGATACATGCGACTGCCATCCACAGGAACAGCGCCATGGGGTCATCCAGCTTGGAGAACTTATTGTAATATCCTTTGAAGTAAATCAGCAGGACCAACAGCGGCAGGATGTAGGTCACATATGTTCTGGCAGCTCTGGGGAATTTCAGGCCTGAACCCTGATTGGCCTCTTCCTCAAAGCGGTCAAAGCCCCATCCATAACGGGAGGTGCAGAACATGATAAACACCAGACTACCGATGGGCAGCAGGTTATCAGAAACGATAAAGTCTTCCAGATCCATCAAAGTGGAGCCTGCGCCGAGGGGCTGGATTCCGGACAGGACATTAAAGCCCAGAACAGCCGGCAGGGACAGAAGCATGATTGCAATCATATTCACCAAAACCGCTTTTTTCCGACTCCAGTGCAGTGCATCCATGGCAAATGCAATGATATTCTCAAACACTGCGACCACGGTGGAGAGGGCTGCAAAGGTCATAAACACGAAGAAAGCCGTTCCCCAAATGCGTCCGCCTACCATGTCGTTAAAGACATTGGGCAGCGTCACGAACAGCAGGTTCGGGCCGGAATCGGGTTCCAGACCGTAAGCAAAGCAAGCAGGAATCACAATGAAACCGGCCATCAGTGCCACCAGTGTATCCAACAGCACGATATTGATTGCCTCGCCGGACAGAGAACGCTCCCGGTTCAGGTAGCTGCCAAAAATAGACATTGCACCAATTCCTACGCTCAGCGTGAAGAAAGCCTGGGACAGTGCGCCAAACAGCACATTTCCAATACCAACTGCTTTCACCTTCTCAAAATCCGGCACCAGGTAGAACCGCAGACCTTCCGCAGCACCATCCAATGTGGCAGAGTGAACCGCCAGTACCATCATCAGCAAAATCAAAAGCAGCATCATGACTTTGGTGATCTTTTCTACGCCGTTTTTCAGTCCCAACGCGCAAATCCCGAACGCCACGACCACGGTCACCAAAGTCCAAAGGGCCATCGTTCCCGGCTGAGACAGCATATTGGAAAAAGCCGCGCTCACCTGCTCCGGATTCACGCCGGTCAGTGCGCCGCTGGCAGTCTGCAGAGCATAGTAAATCATCCAACCGCAGACCATGGTGTAGAACATCATCAGCACATAGTTGCCGGCCATACAGAACCAACGATAGTAGTGCCATCGACTATTCTTCGGTTCCAGTTCATTAAAGGACAATGCAATGCTTGTTTTACTGCTGCGTCCCACTGCAAATTCACAAATGATGATCGGCAGACCCAGGATTGCCAAAAACACCAGGTAAATCAGAATGAACGCCGCGCCACCGTATTGGCCGCACATATATGGAAATTTCCATACATTGCCAATACCGATCGCGCATCCCGCCGAGACCAGAATAAATCCCAGACGGGAGCCGAATTGCTCTCTGTTTTTCATACTTTTCCTCTCGCTCTTCTCTTTAGATTTGTACTTCCCCTGCCACTGGAAGTATTTTACACGGAAGGCCGCGGTACAAGCCCCCCAGCCTTACCGATTGTAAACGATTTACTTCAGGATCACTTTCCGGAAGTTTTTCTTACCGCGCTTGAGCACCACACCATTGCGCAGCTCTTCCTCTGTGAATGTTTCGCCGATTTCCGTAATCTTGCGGTCATCCGCTGTCACACCGCCCTGCTGAATATTTCGGCGGGCATCGCCGTTGGAACTGCACAATCCGGAAAGCACCAAGAGCTTGATAATATCCGCTTTGCCATCCGTCAGGTCCTCAGCAGTGATCTCTGTGGTCGGAACATTTGCATTGGCACCAGCACCGCCAAACAGTCCCCGGGAAGTCTCCTGTGCCCGGAGCGCATCTTCTTCACTGTGGACCAGTTTGGTCAGTTCATAAGCCAGGATCTCCTTGGCCTCGTTCAGCTTGGCATCTTTCCACTCGGCCATCTCTTCAATCTGCTCCAGAGGAAGTTCTGTCAGCATTTTCAGGCACTTGATTACATCGGCATCGTCCACATTTCTCCAGTACTGATAGAACTCATAGGGGGGTGTTTTGTTGGGATCGAGCCAAACAGCGCCGCCGGCGGTCTTACCCATCTTTTTGCCCTCGCTGGTCAGCAGCAGAGTAATGGTCATCGCGTGCGCATCTTTTTTCAGTTTTTTACGAATCAGTTCCGTGCCGCCCAGCATATTGCTCCACTGGTCGTTGCCGCCAAACTGCATATTGCAGCCATAGTCCAGAAACAGCCGGTAGAAATCATAGCTCTGCATGATCATGTAGTTGAACTCCAGAAAGCTCAATCCCTTCTCCATACGCTGCTTGTAGCATTCTGCCCGCAGCATATTGTTCACGGAGAAGTGAGGACCGACTTCCCGGATAAATTCCACATAATTCAAATCCATCAGCCAATCAGCATTGTTGACCATCAGCGCCTTATCGTCCGAAAAGTCGATAAATTTGGACATCTGCACCTTGAAACAATCACAGTTGTGCTGAATGGTCTCCCGGGTCATCATCTGCCGCATATCCGTCCGGCCGGAAGGATCGCCGATCATACCGGTGCCGCCGCCAATCAGTGCAATGGGTTTGTTTCCGTTCTTCTGCAGACGACGCATCAGCATCAGTGCCATAAAATGACCCACATGCAGAGAATCGGCAGTGGGATCAAATCCAATGTAAAATGTCGCCTTACCGTTGTTGATCAGTTCAGAGACCTGCTCCTCGTCCGTCACCTGGGCGATCAGTCCCCGGGCGACCAGTTCTTCGTAAAGTGTCATGAATTTTTCTCTCCTATATTTTTTCCGTGATGATTCTGCTTGATTTTCCACCGGAACCTCTCACGGAGGCCACTGCGCCGCAGGCGTGGCTCCGCCGGTTCGGCGCTCAGACCAATGCATAAATATTTCTCCTTTACTCAGGAATGATTATCCTGGATGATCTGCTCCGCCAGTCCTGCACAATATCCGATGAATTCATCACACCGTTTCTCTTTGGCAGCACGCAGCAAGTCAGAACAGCGCACATAATCGTACTTTTCCTTAAATGTTCCCGTCAAATTGCGCGTTATCGCAGCCATATCGCCAGACGGACTGCCGTCGCCATCGACAGCACAAGCCGCTCCAACGGCCATAATCGCGCCGGAAATGGCCCCGCACATTTCACCGCAGCGCATACCTGCGCCAAAGCCGGCTGCAATCCGCTTTGCATCCGCCGAAGGCAGATGTGTGTATTCTTCTAACGCACACAGCACGCTTTGCGCACAGTTATGATTGCCGCAGTGATTTGCAACGGCTTTTTCAGAAATCCCCATGGATGTATCTTCCTCCTCAATGTTTCTTTGCTGTTTTATATCGTTCCGCGGTGGCAATCAATTCTTCCGCCCCGGCCAAAGCCGTTTCCGTCACCAATTCTCCGCTCTGGAGGCGGGCCACTTCTTCGGATTTCCCATTATAATCTAATTCTATGACAGATGTAAAGGTTCTTCCCGCTTTTTCTTGCTTTTCGATGCGGAAATTGTGATCTCCCATAGCTGCGATCTGCGGCAGGTGTGTTACACAGATGATTTGCACACGGCTGGAAAGATCTGCGATTTTCTCAGCCACCCGCTGCGCCGCAATCCCTGAAATTCCCGTGTCGATCTCATCAAATACCAGGGAAGGGATTCCGTCTTTCTCCGCAAAAACACTTTTCATTGCCAACATGATCCGGGATAGCTCACCACCGGATGCAATTTTACTGATGCGCCCAGGCGCCTGCCCGGCATTCGCAGAAATCAGGAAACGCACGGTATCTCCACCATCCGCCGTGAATCCGTCCTCGTTCTGCACAGGTGTCACTTCTGTCAGAAAGCGAACCGACGGCATACTCAGTTCCGACAATTCTTTCTGAATCCGTTCCGCCAGTCTGTTACCTGCCTCAATTCGGCGCTGCGTCAGTGTTTCCGCTTTTTTGCGGGCCACATCCCGTTTCTGCCGAACTTCCTTTTCCAGCAATCCCAATAATTCCGCAGAAGACTGGATCTCATCCAACCGCTGTCGGCTATTTTCCAGCAATGTGATCAATCCCGTTTCATCGGTGCGATATTTCTTCTCCAGTTTCTTCAGCTGCGCCAGTCGTGTTTCGATCCGGTCATATTCCTCCGGGGAGAAGTCCAAAGACTCCAGCACATCTCGCACCTGTTCCGAAACATCCTCGATCAGCAGCCGTGCCTGTTCCAAGGTCTCTGTTGCACCGGATAATGCACCGGCATAATCCCGCACACGGTTCAGGCCATACTGCGCCTCAGCGATCAAGCTCTGAGCATTGGCATCCCCATCATACAAGGCCCGAAACGCAGCGCCCAAATTTTCCGACAGCTTTTCGGAATTCCGCATCAGTTCCGCACGAGATTCCAGCAGTTCTTCTTCCCCGGCCTCCAGTTTTGCCTGGTCCAGTTCTACAATCCGAAATTCCAGCGTTTCCATCAAACGCTGTTTTTCTTCCTCATCCAAAGACAGCTGTTCCGCCTTTTTCACCGCATCCCGGTACTCTCGGTATGCCGTCAAAAAGGCCTCCCGTTCCGGGGCATATTCCCCGAAAGCATCCAAATACTGCAAATGCCGTCCTTCATCCAAAAGCTGCCGCCCGTCATTTTGTCCATGGATGTTCAGCAAAGCGCCGCCCAGTTCCCGCAGCTGCGCCACAGATACCGGCATCCCGTTGACCCGGCAAACGCTCTTTCCATCGGCGTTGATTTTCCGCTGCAGGATGAGCTCGTCTTCCGATTCCATGTCATTTTCCTGGAACCACTGCTGTGCATCATCCGGATCAAACACAGCCGTCACAGATGCCTTGGACGCACCCTGGCGCACCAGTTCCCGGCTGACCCGACCGCCTAACACTGCATCCAGTGAGTCGATCACAATGGATTTTCCGGCGCCGGTCTCTCCAGTCATGACATTAAATCCAGGAAAAAACACAATATCCGCCCGATCAATGATGGCTATATTCTCTATGTGGAGCTCTCTTAGCATATTCCCCCACCTCTGCCGGTTCCTTTCTCTTCTTTACTTCAGCAATTCTTCAATGAACGAACAGAATTCCACTGCGGAATCTTTATCCGACATTGCCAAAAACGCCGTATCATCTCCCGCCAGGGACCCCACCAAATGCGGCAGTCTCATAGAATCCAGTGCCGAACAGGCAGCGGATGCCAATCCCGGCAGAGTCTTCAGCACCACAATGTTCTGCGCCACATCGTAACTTGTGATACTTTCCCGGAAGATCTTCCGCAGTTTTACATCCACTTCCGGTATCGTTTCTTTGTTGGGCAGCTGATAGTGGTATCGTCCATCTGCCCCCTGGTCTTTCACGAGCCGCATTTCCCGAATATCTCGGGACACCGTGGCCTGTGTGCTTCGGATTCCCCGCTCAAGCAGCGCCTCCATCAGCTGATTTTGTGTTTCGATCGCCCGGGTAGAGATGATTTCCCGGATGATCGCCTGTCTATCTGGTTTCATAGTGTTTCCTCATTATCGTGATAGAATATCGAGCATTCTCTCGTAAAACGGACGCAGCCGCATATCTGCGATCAGTGTTTCGTGGCTGGATCGACGCACGATCAGCACATCTCCGCTATAAAAATCAATGGCATCGTTTCCGTCCACAGAAATGACGGTAGGCCGGCCGCGGAGCCGATCTGCCGTAATCTCCAACTCCCGTTTGGGAGAAACCACAAAGGGTCTGGCAGACAGCAAATGCGCGGACAGCGGCGTCACGATCATGTTCTGTGCCTCCGGCTCCACAATGGGACCGCCGGCAGACAGAGAATATCCCGTGGAGCCGGTGGGGGTTGCTACGATGATTCCATCCCCCGAGAACCGATTGGCCACCTGTCCCCGAATTTTCGTGGTTACCGTAATGCAGTTATGCACGCTCTTGAGAACCACATCGTTCAGCGCCGTATCCTCATACACCACATGATTGTCCCGCAGCAATTTTACATCCAGCATCATGCGGTGACTGATCCAAAACTTCCCCTGGCTGGCCGCGACCAGACTCTCCATATCCGTGCCATCCAGTTCCGCCAGAAATCCCTTATCGCCGAAATTCACGCCAATTACCGGAATCTGGTCCTCAACGCTTTTCCGCGCCAAATGAAGCACCGTCCCGTCTCCGCCTATGGCGATCAGAAGTTCCGCCGGCGCCAATTCTTCCGTCAACGGAACCTGAGCAGCAAGGCGCTGGATTCTGGGCGTTGTCGGCGCCATAAACAGCGGGTACACTTCGCTGAAGATCCCCGCCTGACACAGCGCGTGGTATATTTCTATGGTTTGATGGAATTCTTCGTCCCGATACGGATTCGGGCAGATCACAACACGTTCAGACATGGTTTTCCCTTTCAAAGTGCGTCATGAGACGCTTTCACGATTTCTTCTGGCGTCGGCAAAACGCCCGGTTCAAAGTCCCCTTTTTTCAGCCACGCCAGATATTCAATATTTCCTTCCGGTCCCTTGATAGGGGAATATTCCAATCCCATCAAAGTAAATTCGCTGCTTTCCACAAATTCCAGAAAACTGCGAATGACAGACACATGAACAGCCGGGTCTCGCACCACGCCTTTTTTCCCGACTTCTTCTCTCCCTGCCTCAAATTGCGGTTTGATCAGGCAGACATAGTCCGCGCCCTCTTTCAACAATTTCGCCACAGCAGGAATTACCAGCTTAATGGAAATAAACGAAACATCCATGACAGCCATATCCAGCATTTCCGGAATTTCTTCCTCACTGATATAGCGGACATTGCATCGTTCCAAATTGACCACCCGCGGGTCTGTCCGCAGACTCCAAGCCAGCTGTCCATATCCCACATCCACCGCATACACTTTCTCAGCACCGTTTTTCAGCAGTACATCCGTAAATCCGCCGGTAGATGCCCCGCAGTCAATGCAGACTTTCCCGGTCGGGTCGATGGGGAAAACCTTCAGGGCTTTTTCCAACTTGAATCCGCCCCGGCTCACATAGGGCAACGCATTACCGCGCACCTCAATCTGCGCCTCCGGGTCCACGGGCGTTCCCGGTTTCTCCACCTTCTGCCCGTTGACATAAACGATTCCGCTCATGATCGTGGTCTTGGCTCGTTCCCGACTTTCCGTAAGCCCTTTCTCAAATAACAACTGATCCAATCGTTGTTTTTTCATCGTTCCACCTCAATTTCAGGTACCTCCAGCCGTTCCAGCATAGAAAGCACCCCATAGGCAATTCCCTGTGCATCCAGCGCATACAGTCCCCGCAGCTCTTCTACGCTGCCCTGAGGGACGATTCCATCCCTCAAATTCAGCAGCATCGAATGACTGAGCGGAATTCCCGTCTGGGCACAAAATGCCAGTATTCTTTCACCGATGCATCCGGCAGCACATACCTCTTCTGCACACAGCAGCCGCCCAGTCTTTTCCAAGGATTTTCTCAGGACCGTTTCATCCAACGCGTCAATTCTTGTCAGTTTCAAAATCTCCGGCTGAACCCCCTGCTCACAGAGCAGCTCCGCAGCCTTTAGCGCCTCATTGACCATCGTTCCGTAACAAACAATGGTCACATCCCTGCCTTCTTTCAAAACCGCGGCAGGCGCCAATTCACATCCTTTGTAAATTCCTTCTCCGCCCCTGGGATACCGAATTGCCACCGGCCCCTGCATTTCCATCAGTGCTTTCGGCAGCAGCTGACGCACTTCCTCAAAACTGGCAGGGCACCAGACCTGCATCCCGGGCACGGAACAAAGGTAATTCACATCGTATACGCCATGATGCGTCTCGCCGTCCGCGCCTACCAGTCCGGCTCGGTCCACACCAAAGACCACATGCTGTCCGGACAGCGACACATCATGGAGCAGCATATCGTATCCGCGCTGCAGAAAGGTTGAATACACGCAAAGAACCGGCCGCAGTCCCTGATTTGCCATACCGGCACACATGGTAACCGCATGTTCCTCGCAGATTCCCACATCATACAATCGATCCGGAAATCGTTTGAGAAATTCGTGCAATCCTGTTCCATCAAGCATCGCAGCCGTCACCGCAACAACTTCCGGATTCTTTTCTGCCAACGCAACGAGGGTTTTTCCAAACACCGCTGAAAAATCATCGCTTTGTTTGGGCTGAATCCCCAACTGCACATCAAATTTTGATACACCGTGGTAAAGATCCGGCTGCTGCTGTGCAAACTCGTACCCCTTGCCTTTCACGGTGATCACATGGAGCAAAACCGGGATCGCCATTTCCCTTGCGTAACACAATGCCTGTTCCAATGTCCGCTCATCGTGACCATCGATCGGCCCCAGATAATAAAATCCCATGTCGCCAAACATATTGCCCGGCAGCAGGTGGGCCTTGATGAATTCTTTCACGGTATGGATCACCCGATAGACCGGCTTGATTCGCCCCAGGGTCTTGTGGTAAATTCGCTTAAAGTTGAAATATGCGGGTTTGGTCCTCAATCTGGACAACACATTCGCCATGCCGCCAACACTTTGGCTGATACTCATCGCATTGTCGTTCAAAATCACCACCAGGGGTTCCCCGCTCTGCCCGGCATCCGCAATGGCCTCATAGGCAAGTCCGCCCGTCATGGAGCCGTCGCCGATTACGGCGCAAACATCATAATGCTGCCCCCGCAGTGTTCTGGCCCGGGCCATTCCCAAAGCAGCCGAAACCGAAGTGGACGCATGGCCGGTAATGAACGCGTCACAGTCACTTTCTCCGGGTTTTGGAAAACCGGAAAGGCCTCCATACTGCCGCAATGTGGGGAAATCATCCCGCCGTCCGGTCAAGATCTTATGTACATAAGCCTGATGACCCACATCAAAAATGATACGGTCCACATCCGGATCATAGACCCGTTCCAGTGCCACCGTAAGCTCAACCGCCCCCAGATTGGAAGCGAAATGCCCCCCTGTTCTGGAAACGTTTTCTATCAAAAACTCCCGCAGTTCCCCGCATAATTCAGGGATCTGTTCAGCCGGTACTTTCTTTAAATCTGCCGGGGAGTTGATTCTATCTATTAATTTCAAAGCATAACCCCGTTATTTTAAGATATATGTGGTGACTATTATAGCAATTCCCAAATACTTTTACAAGCACTACCGGCGTATTTTTATGCGTCTATTCCGCTGATGATTGCAAAAAGACTTCCAATATGATAAAATCCTTCCAAAGGTGGGATGTTTATGCGTACTCCAGAACAAGTACTGGAGATCGTGCATTGTCTGGAGCAGGCATATCCTCTGGCAGAATGCACACTGGACTATCAAAAAGACTATGAATTGCTGTTTTCCGTCCGTCTGGCCGCCCAATGTACTGACGAGCGAGTCAATCAGATCACCCCAGCGCTGTTTGAGCGTTTTCCCACATTGGAGGCTTTTGCAAACGCCGATGTTGAGGAAGTGGAGCAATATGTCCATTCCTGCGGATTTTACCGTGCAAAAGCGCGGGACATCGTTGCCTGCGCACAAGTTCTTTTGGAAAAACATGACGGAAAAGTTCCCGGCACCATGGAAGAACTGACTGCGCTGCCCGGGGTCGGCAGAAAAACGGCAAATCTCATTTTGGGGGATGTATTCCATCTCCCCGGCGCGGTGGTAGTGGACACCCATATGATCCGTCTGAGCAACCGTATGGGGCTGGTAGACGGACTGAAGGATCCTCCTAAGATTGAGGCTGTACTCCGAAAGATTTTGCCGCCAGAGGGATCTTCAGATTTTTGTCACCGTATCGTATTGCACGGTCGGGCAATATGCAGCGCACGCACGCCGGATTGCACACATTGCTGCGTGAAACATGTGTGCCAGACCTTCTCCGGCTGATTTCTCTTCAAAACAAAAATGGTTTCATACAAGACGACGCAGACGGATTTTTCCGCCTGCGTCATCTCGTTTAACGGTTGTGCTCTGTCAGATCGTCCATGCCCCGCTCCACTGCATTTCCCATGCGCTCTGCTCCGCGCTGCACTGCGTCTCCAGCTTTGTGCGCAGCATCATTCGCATCTGTGATCAGCCGGTCGGTCACGGGCATATCGCTCCGTCCTCTGCTCCTGCCGGTATCCTCCCGGTCGATGATGCCGTCCGTATCCTCCACCATCCCCTGATTTGCATTGGGTGAAATGGTCACAGGTGCATCATCGGTCATCCCGTCAGTTTGGTTGTTGTCCATATCTCTGCCGCCGCAGGCCGTAAACAGTGTCATAATCAGCAGCACCGACAGCAGGTAAGCGGCTCCTTGTTTTCTCATTGTATTCCCTCCATTCGGTCGATTCTTTCTTATTATTCTACCGAACTTCGGATTTATGTTTGAAAAAATTTCCCGGCAGATCAGTTTCAAAATACTATACGCCTTATGCAAAAAGGAGACAGGCTGATTGCCCGTCTCCTTTTGACTTTATTCGGTTTGGTGATATTTTTCTAAAAATATGATTCAGTCCAAAATCCCGGAGTCTTTCACAGCCTGGATGCAAGCCTTGATCTCTTCATCGGAACGCACCATCGCCATACGAACATGCCCCTCTCCCAGAGAGCCAAAAGCGCTGCCCGGGGTGACCAACATACCAGTCTTTTCCACCAGTTCCATGGCAAACTCCTCACTGCTGGTAAATTTAGCAGGAATTTTAGGCCATGCAAACATGGTAGACACAGGCCGCTCCACTTTCCAGCCGATCTCCGTCAGGCCGTCGCACAGCAGATCCCGACGATGCTGATAGGCATCCCGAGTCATCGGCACGCAACTCTGATCTCCGGTGATGGCTGCAATTGCCGCTTTCTGCACCGGGATGAACATACCGTAATCCATATTGGATTTCAGCGTCTTTACAGCACTGACCACATCTGCATTACCCACGCAGAACCCGATTCGTGCACCGGCCAGGCCGTAAGTTTTAGACAGGGAGTTGAATTCCACGCCCACTTCTTTTGCGCCTTCGAATCGGAGGAAACTTCCAACGCTCTTACCGTCATAGACCAGTTCACTATACGCATTGTCATGCAGAACCACAATGTCGTTTTCCTTGGCAAAGCGGATCAGATCGTGATAGAAACTATCCGGAGCAAGTGCGGTGGTGGGGTTATTCGGATAAGATACGATCATCATTTTGGCCTTTTTGGCCACATCCGTAGGAATATCCTGAAGTTGAATGATATAATCCTTCTCTTCCAGCAGCGGCATATGATACACTTCAGCACCGGCGATCAGCGGGCCATCTGCAAAAACAGGGTAACAAGGCTCCGGGGCAAGAATCACATCTCCGTCATCTGCAAATGCCAACGCAATATGAGACAAGCCTTCCTGAGAGCCGAGCAGAGAGCAAACCTCTGTTCTGGGGTCCAAATTCACCCCATAGCGGCGCTTGTACCACGCCTGAACAGCATCCTGCAGCTCCGGCAAATCATTGATTGCGTAAACATAATTTTGGGGATCTGCCACTGCCTCAGTGATTGTGTCCAATATATGCTGCGCAGGAGGAACATTCGGTGTTCCTATACTGAAATCGTAGACAGGCAGCCCCTGGGCAATCCGCTGTTTTTTAATTGCGGTCAGGCGGCTGAAAACACTCTCGCCAAATAGATCCATTCTTTTTGAAAGCTGCATAACGGTGGTTCTCTCCTTTGCCATCGAATATTATGAGGGATTATACCACGGGTCTTCCCTGTTTGCAAATCATTTCTGCAAGTTACACTTTTATTTCCCCTTTTCCTATGGTAAAATGACAAAAACTGAGGTGAGTATTACTTTGGCAACTTTGAAAAAAAATTCTTGTTATTCATGCCGGATCACCGGCTATACCGCAGAAGGGCTCGGTGTCGGGCACATCGACGATCAGGCCGTTTTTGTCCCGCAAACACTTCCCGGGGAAACCTGGCAGGTCCGTATCCAGAAAGTGACAAGTCACTGCGCTTACGGAAAAGCACTGGAGCTTTGCGATTCTCCGGCCGCCGCCCGGCGGCAGCCGGAATGTCCGGTCTATGGAAAATGCGGCGGATGCGCCACCTTGCACATGGACTACGCTGAGGAACTCCGGTTCAAATTGGATAAGGTCAATCAGGCGCTGCACCGGATTGGCTCCTGCGCTTTCACCATTCCCGAAATTCTCCCCGCTCCTGTTACCACCCATTACCGCAACAAAAGCATCGTTTCGGTGGGGACAGTTGCCGGACGAACGGTCGCCGGATTTTATCGGCAACGCAGCCATGACATCATTCCCGCAGACAACTGCCTGCTCCAGGACCCCCTTTCCAACCGCGTCAACCGGGCGGTTTTGGCCTGGATGGAGCGCCACCAGATTCCCCCTTATGATGAGCAGAGTGGCCGTGGATGCGTCCGTCATATTTTCACCCGCACCAATCGTGCAGGCCAGATTCTGCTCACCATCGTCTCCGCCCGAGGATTTGGTGCAGCAACGCAGACGCTGGCACCTGAACTATTGGAATCCTGCCCGGAACTGTGCGGAATCGTACTGAATATCAATAAAACAAAAGGAAACTCCGTTCTTTCCGGAGACTTCTATCCTCTTTGGGGAACAGCCGAACTTCAGGAAACACTGTGCGGTTTCCGGTTCTCTATCGCTCCGCAAGCCTTTTTCCAGATCAATCCCACCCAGGCTGAACGACTGTACGAACGGGCAGTGGAGTATGCCGCACCGCGGGGTGGGACGGTTCTGGATTTGTATTGCGGAACGGGAACCATCAGCCTGTGCCTTTCCCGTAAAGCCGACCATGTCATCGGTGCCGAGATTGTCCCGGAAGCGGTGCAGAACGCCAAGGAAAATGCCGATCGAAATGGTGTTTCCAATGTGGAATTTCTCTGTGCCGATGCGGCCCAGGCCGCTACCGAGTTCCAGACCCGTGGAATTCAGCCAGACTGCATCGTGGTTGATCCCCCGCGGAAAGGAATGTATCCGGAGGCACTGATCAAAATTGCCGAGATGGCGCCAGCGCGCATCGTCTATGTCTCCTGTGACCCGGCCACTCTGGCCCGGGATGTAAAACGGCTTGGAGAATACGGATATTCCGTCACAGCCGGAACCGTTGTGGATATGTTCCCCCACACCAATCATGTGGAGACGGTTGTCTTGCTTTCCAAGGGTGAGGTCGACTCGAAAAAGATTC
>ENA-ORTY01000674-ORTY01000674.1-human-gut-metagenome-genome-assembly--contig:-NODE-674-length-43401-cov-23.392378_pt1 | contig 43401 bp, 39 predicted proteins | sample MGYA00241917_ERZ509198 | MGnify/ENA primary metagenome ERZ509198 (study PRJEB26280, sample SAMEA2338857) | human gut metagenome | biome: human gut; feature: human-associated habitat; material: faeces...
TTACGTTTGCGCTGAAAACTCTGTGAATAAAACTATTACGTTGAACGCTACCGTTTATCCCGAAGACTCTACCGATATAAACAACCTTAGTTGGAAAGTTGAATGGGTAAACCCTAACGTAGGTTTTGCAAATGGTAAAAAAGTAAACGACTATATAACCATTAAAGAATATAGTGATACACCTACTGTATGCGACGTAACGTACAAACAAGATTTTGGTAGCCAAATAAAAGTAGTCGCATATATTTCTTCTAACCCTAGCGTAAAAGCAGAATGTACTGTTGATTGTATTCCAAAAATAGAATGGCAAAGTTTTACTAGCGACAAATCAAAGCCGACAAATTTATTTATTGATTTTAACGGAAAATCATTTACTAAAGATACTAATGGTTTGTTTATTTTGTTTACAAGTAATTTGTCTTATACATATAACCAAGACAACTTAAAGATAAACAACCTTAACGAACAAATACAAAATGAAGTTAAAAATTGGAAAAATAAAAAATTAGGATTTTTATATAAAACAACTATCGGCACTCTTACAAACGATATAAATTCTGTTGATTACACTTTGACTTTAACGCCTGAATTTATCGATTTTGTAAACAGTCAAGGTTGGAGTTCTGAAGTAACTACTCAAACTATTACTATGACGGAAAAGTGTACTGATAATCTCTATGAATATTCCGAACCAGTAACTTACAAAGGCATCGCCACTAGTCAAACTTACAACACTATGAACGATATCTACAGAAAATTCGTCAACGTAACTTCGGATATCGAATTAAAAAAGTTATATGATTGGGTAAATACGGAAGGTAATTATGTTTTTAACGAAAATATAGTTGTACATACTCAATATGAAGATTTAACTTTTTCTAACAATAATACTCTTATTGTTTATGTGGATATACCTGCAACAAATATTGAATTAGACCAAGGAAATATTAAAGTATGATAGCACTAATAATGCGTTTTATTATGCCTATTATTATAGGTATTTCGGGAGTTTTAGTGCTAACAATTATCTTTATAGCAGTGCTTTTACTTATGGAAAAAAGCAAATGAGGTACATTATGCAAAAGAGAAAATACATAACAATACTAACGTTGTTTTGCCTGCTAATATCGTTATTTGCAGGCACGACGTCTTTTGCTTTTGCTTACGATAGTTTTGACTCTACTAACGTTATGGACGATCTATACTCTGCCGACGGCTTTAACCTTATGGACTACCAGCCCGACCCTCAAGGCGCAGTAACGTTATGTAATTTTGTAGAATATGGCTTTAATTACAAGCAAGACAATTCCACCGATTACGGTTTATATCTTTACGTATACAATCCACGGCTTATTGATTTTGATACGGCAACAAATAGGAATACGGTATCGTTAGCAATAACCAAAAACGGAATAACTACAGAATACAAAACTTACGAATTGCAGTTTTTAAGCAAATCGACAAAGAAAGAAAACAACGTACTATTTACCGATAATCTTTTTTACAAGTTTAAGGTGAAAAATGCCGACGAAATATTGCGCCTAGTTGATAAGAACGCAAGAATATATAATATTGCTTCTATAGAACTATTGACCAAAGGCGAAACTAACCTAAAAGACTATCAAACTGGTGGTACTTACACCGTTACTGGCTATGCAAAAGGTTTAGGCAACGGCAATACTACTTCGTCTTTGCACCAAACGATTAGCGAACTATTAACGCTTGAACTTGATTGTCATACAACTTTTTTTAGAACCCAAACGTCGCCTAAGGGACGTTATTATCAAAATCAAATTACAAGTATGTATTTTGCTATACCCAACAAAGTACTAGATACTTACGGCGGTGTAAACAAAATATTTGCACAAACCTATAAACAACGTAGCGCACCTTTTATAGTTACCAAAGACAAAACCTTTTACGATAAACTACGTAACTATCTAGGAAAAACTATACCGCCTGAGAATGATAATACTATCGACGAATATTTAACGTCATATCATAAAGAGGCAGTTGGCGGTACGTACGTTTACGAATGGGGCTGGAACAACGGCTACCTTTGGGGAACGTCACACGGTGGCTCACAATCACTACATATAAGAAATCGATTAGATTATCTTACGGGCGTATTCTACACGAACAACTCTGATATGTACGTCCCTGGTAAACAAGTAATGCAAGAAATTTTCAACTACTCCGCTAGTTATAACAACGGCAAGTGCTTTAACGGAGTATCGAACGACTTACACAGTAGCGTTTTATCTAAAGACCAAATGTACAAAAAATACGTTGTTAGTGCCGACGATAAAACGGACTTGTTAGACTACGACAGCACGCATACTTGGTGGGATAAACTTAACGATTACGGCTTTATCAATATAGGAACGGATACCAGCGAGGAACTTAAAGAAGTAGAAGGTATTAGAACGGTATCTACTAAAGATATTATTAAAGACAAAGAACAACTTTCAAAAAACCTATTAGTAGCCGAATGTGATATCGACGAAATGTCTGCGTATGTAATTACTAACGAACTAAAAAACAACACCACGTATTTAATGCGATTTGACTTCGACGACTATTATTCTATTCCTATGTCACATAAATACACGGCAGGCGACGTATTCGGTGAAAGCACCGCTGATACGTATCTTTATCAAGAACCACTATTCTATGACTTACAAATAATAGAAGTACAATTCTATCGTGACGGAAAATATACGAATATCCCTGTAGTTTCAGACCCGACAAACTATGCTGCTGGTGGAACTAAACCAGTTGACCCAAAATCATTGTGGGAACTTTTCGTAGAATGGTTAAAAAATAACTGGCAATGGATAGTCCTTGCTTTGGTACTACTACTATGCTTGCCGTTTTTACCTAACATTTTACTATTTGTATTTAAGTTGCTCGTTGCAATAATCAAGTTGCCGTTCGTGCTAATTAAGAAAACGTACGAACTCTGCAAACAAAAAGCACTTAAACGTGAGCAAGCAAACACCTTAAACGCATTGCAAGCAATACAAGACTTGGAGCGTTACGAGGCAAGAACCGAGGCACAGCAAAGCAAGCCAAAAGCAAAGCGAAAGCGAAAACGTAAAAATAATAGTACGTAATATGAAGTCGTTGCTCCTGGTTAAACAACGTAGCCGAACTGCTGCGTTGTCTTCCGGGGCTAACCTACCGTATTCAATCGGGGGGGTCAATTTACGTGGTCAAACTTCGAAGTCAATCTACGTAGCCAAACAGCGCCGTCAATCAACGTAGTTAAAGGGAGCAACGTAAATATATTCTATTTTACTTAGGAGGAAAAAATGGCACGTAGGAAAAACAAACAGACTAGAAAATATACGCCTAAAAATGAGTTTAGACGTAATAATAGCCCCTATTCCGAGGGACACCCAAACTTTATATTTGGAGAAACAAGAAGTGGTAAATACAAATCATTTGGATTAACTACACATCCTAAAAAACAATATCCATACATAGAATTACATAAGAACCCGAATCCAAACGATACAGAAACTTCTTACTTGCAAACTCAAGTATTAACAACAAATAAAAAATATTTTGAAGATGAATATGACCCACAATGGCATTTTTCAATTTTAGATAGGGCTATTATTAGACATTTAATAAAAAAATATAAGAAGGCTACAAATCGTTCAAAAAAGCGAAAAAACAAAAAAAATAAAAGGACATAAAAAAAGATAAGCCTTTGCACTTGTTAGATTATATCTAACGCCCACAACGCCGATATATTTCAATCTTGACCTATCTTATTTTTAATATATTACAAAAAAAAGGAAAAGTCAACTAAATGAACGAAATTACGAGAAAAAACTTACGTCGAACACGTAGATATCGCAGTATTCCTATGTATTTTGCCCTAATTAACGCTATAATCGCTATTGCGGTAACTATTCCAGGCGTAATAGCAAACTCTGTTACGTGGGCAAGTAGCACAGTTATATATGCAATAATTAGCCTAATACTTATGATAGGTAGCCTCGGCTATCTTGCGCCCTACTTCATACTTAAAAGCAAGGTCGCTAACACGCCGTACAAAGTCAATTCTTTGCTTGTACCTATAAAGGAGAAGTACGCCCCGCCTCGTACGGGTAAAAGCAGTAGTATGTATCTTGAGGCGCAGTTCATACAGCCCGTTTTGGAGTTCCAACTGCGCTATGATTACTGGTATTACAAAAACCATATCGAAAAATGGACGGCGGAAGGCAAAAAGGACAAACTTATTAAGTGGGAAGTAATAAAAGCGTCCTATGAGTTCTGGGCAAGCCACGACTACGCTTGGTGTGTTATGTCTAGTTTGCCTTGCACGTACAAAGGCAAGAAAGTACTACAACTAAAAAAAGGACACCTATTACAGCAAATATGGGCGCCACGTTACACGCTTTGGTTAATAGACGAGGCTGGCAAGTTTATGCCCCAACAATCGTTTGAAAACAAGATAACTGCCCTGGTTGACACGTACCGTGAAATAGGACACTTTAAGTTCTGGTGCATTTATTGCGAGCAACGTCAAGACAACATACAAATTGACGTTAGAAGTATGACACAGTTAACGCAATGTATGCAAGGTCAAAAAAACTACTGCAAGCCTCACCTTTTGGAACGTTATTATACTCGTCTACAAAACAAGGCATTACACTCTAAAAACGAAAATAACGTGGCTCTAGCGCTTAAACTAGAACGTCTTAAAGATTATATCGACAGCATAGGCTTTCGTGTGTGGTACTCTACAATATGGCAAAGTAACGGCAAAGACTTTACTAGCACCAAACTCACGTTATATTGGACACAAGATTTAGACTTCGAGTATGACAACGAATGTATGTTCGTCGCATATAAGGCTGAAATGGATACGATAAATGACAACGTTGCGTGGGAAAATACGCTTTTAACTAAGGAACAAGCGGACGAATTCTTTGCGCCATACAAAAAGCCAAAGGACGACGAGAATATAACGCCCGAAAAACAACTGAAAAAGGCAATTCCTGCCCTTAAATTCGACGTAGAACTGCCAAATGACCTTAATATAGGCTTACTAATAGGCGAAATATGCAAAAGCGATATGCTAAAACGTTGGAAGAATTTAAGCGCTATTCTAAATCACTACGATGAGATAATACAGGGTAAATATCGTAACAAAACACAAGAGGAAATTGCCGAGATATGCAAAGAAAAGAACCGAGCAAAAACAAAAGAAGAGCCAGCGATAGCGCCTGAACCTGAACAGCCCGACGACGGAGAGGTGCATTGCTTCGATTAAATACTAATTAAGTATTGTATATAAATAAAAAAAGGAGTATTATAAAAATGGCAAAAACATTATTCAAAGGAAAAAATATATTTGTTACTGATTCAAGTAAAAATAATGATGCACTTAAAGGCGAACCTAATACAAACATTGATTTTAGAAAGAAATCTAACGGCGAAATAGTTAGACGACGAAAACTTGATGAAAACGGGAACGCATATAAAGATATGGAATTTGCAGGTGGTCATTGTGGCAAAGACCATATAAATGAACCCGTGCTTATGCCAAGGAAACACCGTCCGCCTAATAAAAAAGAGCAAAAAGAAATGGACAAAGCAAGGAGGAAAAGAAAATTATGGCAATAGAAGTATCAATAGTAAATGAAATTATTGACGATATATTACCTGATGATGATTTTTATTTTATTTATAATAATAGAATGTATCAAGTATCTGATTTAACTTCGTCAAATATAGTATTAGCAAAGGAAGTAACTTCTCGTTTTGATAGTGAAAACGACGAAAGTAAATTATTAGATAAAACAGAATATCATTTTAAGGATATTGATGATTTTAAGCAAAATTTTATTGTCCAAGGCAAGAAGTTTATTGATATTATGGATAAATTAGAAGACATTTTTTATTAAATAAGTGCTTTGATTAGGCTTTATAAGCCTCAGTCGGCTTTGCCGACTATATAAAACTGCTGGGGGTCTTAGGGGGGACGAGTCCCCCCTAGGATACCCAGCACGTATATAATTCTTCTAACCGCATTTTGAAAAGGTGTCGGGAAAACGGCGTAATTAGAATTACGCTGTTGTCCTGACCGCTTTTTTATGCCAAAAATTTAGGAATTTTTGAGGAAAATTTGACGTCAAACAACGTAGCCGTTCAGCGCCGTTGACTTCCCGGGCTAACCTACCGTATTTAATCGGGGGTCAATCAACGTGGTCAAACTTCGAAGTCAATCAACGTGGTTTTATAACAAAAAAGGCTACCGCTTTGGTAACCTTTTTCTTTCCTGTACGTAACTTTTTATGATTGCTAAAAAAATTAGAGCAAGTGTCAAAATAAGTGTCAATTCGAAAATAGTATTGTATTATTTTGTTCATAAAAATGCCCGCACACCTAGTAAATACTAGGGTTTTATATGGCAGGAGTAAACGGATTCGAACCGTTACAATAGGTGTCAGAGGCCTACGTGCTACCGTTACACCATACTCCAATATATTATAGGCGTTTTAGCGCCTCGTTTAACCTTGCAATAGTTTTTTCTTTGCCAAGTACATCCGCCATTTCGGTTGCGCCACCAGGGGTATTCATAACTCCCGTTATTGCTATTCTAACAGCCCAAAGTAATGCCGTTTTCTTGTACGATTTGCCTTCGGATAGCGCTACAAGCACGCTGAACAAGTTGTCATTGTTCCACTCGCTTTCGCTTAGATTTTCAAGTACGCTAATTGCATCGGCAATACATAATTTTGCTACGTCATTGTCGCATTTCATTTTTTTGTGGAAGTACAATTCTTTATCAAAATCAGGGTTATATTCCTCCAAAAAGTCTACTTTTTCAGGTATTTCGCTTAGTATTTCCACCCTTGCTTGCAGTAGTTTTGCAAGTTTTTTGTAGTCGTACTTGCCTTTTACCTTGCTCTTTTCAAAGTAAGGTAGGCTAAGCTCGTAAAACTTTTCAGGGTCAAGCTCTCTTACGTACAAACCGTTTAGCCATTTCATTTTGTTTTCGTCGAATATCGACGGGCTCTTGTTCAAGCCGTTTACGTCAAATAGTTCGATAAGTTCGCTCATACTTAGTTTTTCGGTGTTGTCCTTAGGGCTCCAACCAAGTAAAGCGATATAGTTTATTATAGCCTCGGGCAAATATCCCTTTTCGATAAAGTCGTTAAAGTTAGCGTCGCCGTATCTTTTAGATAGTTTTCTAGTTGCATCTTTCATAATAGGTGGAAGGTGCATATACTTAGGACGCTCCCAACCGAAACTATCGTATAGTAAATTATATTTAGGCGTACTCGACAAATATTCCGTACCCCTTATTACGTGGGTAATATTCATCAAGTGGTCGTCAATTACGTTTGCAAAGTTATAGGTAGGCATACCGTCGCTCTTTAATAGTATATTATCTTCAAGGTCAGCGTAGTCCACACTGATAACGCCGTATACCATATCTTCGTAACTACTTTCACCTTCGCTTGGTATATTTTGCCTTATTACGTACGGCTCGCCGTCTTTAAGTTTTTCCTCAACCTGCTCTTTTGTTAGTTTTAGGCAGTGTTTGTCGTACTTTCTAACTCCGTTTTCGTCGGTAAGGCTCTCTAACCTTTCCTTTGAACAAAAACAGTAATACGCTCCGCCTAACTCTACAAGTTTTTTAGCGTAGTCTATATATAATTGTTTTCTTTCGCTTTGGATATATGGTCCGTATCCGCCGTCCTTATCAGGACCTTCGTCGTGGTTAATGCCCGACTCCTTTAACGTTTTGTATATTAGGTCTACTGCGCCGTCTACGTATCTTTCTTGGTCGGTATCCTCTATCCTTAGTACAAAAGTACCGTCGTTATGTTTTGCATACAAATATGCGTAAAGCGCCGTACGCAAGTTGCCTATGTGCATAAAACCCGTTGGGCTTGGCGCAAATCTCGTTCTTACTTTCATTCTTTTCTCCATTCTATTGGGCTTTCAAAAAAGCCTTCGCCTAATTTTGTTTCTACGTGTTGTATTATTTCGTTAAGGTCGCCGTTAAACTTCATTGAATAGTGCTTCTTGCCCGAAATAATTATATGGTCTAATAGCCTGATATTTATCATTCTAAGCGCCGTGTAAATACTTCTGGTTAGCCCTATATCGTCCACCGACGGCGATACGTTGCCCGACGGGTGATTGTGGCAAAGTATTACGCCCGTTGCCTTGTAACGCAAAGCAAGTTCGCTTATCTCTCTTATATAAATACCCACTTGATCTACCGTGCCACTAGATAATAGTTTAGTTGCAAGTAGTTCGGACTGATTATTCGTTAGCAATAAATAGGCTTTCTCCTTGGTTTCGTAACCTATTAAACCTTGCATATATTCTAACACTTTATTCAAAGTATCCACCTTCTTTTTGGCTTTCGCTTTGTCTAATTGATAGTAATTTAATATCCCTTTTAGCGAGGTAAGAAAGGTTGCCGTTACTTCGCTAATGCCCTTTACTGCAATTAACTGCTCGCACTCAGCGTCAAGTACGCCCGAAAACGACCCGAATTTATCTATCAATTCGTGAGCAATTTCGTTTGTATCTTTTCTTGGCACAAACGCATATAATACGTATTCGAGAACCTCGTGTGGTTGCAGGCTTTCTATCCCGTCCTTCAAGATTCTATCACGCATTCTGGTTCTATGCCCCTCGTGTATCCCTTTATCCATACAATAAATATATATCATTTTATCATAAATTGCAAATATTTACACATTTTATAAGGATATATTTTTATATTACCTAAAATAAGTGTATAATGAGCAATGAAAGGAGTAATTATGGAAAGATATCTTGACGAAATTATCAAAACAACTCAAAAACTAATTGCTTTTAACAGTATTCAAACCGAGCCACTTGAAAATATGCCGTTTGGAAAAGCCAACTACGATTGCCTTGAAACTTGCCTTGACGTATGCAAAAATCTTGGCTTTACGGTAAAAAACTTAGACGGCTACGCAGGATACGCCGAGATAGGCGAAGGCGAAAGCTTTGGCATACTTGCCCACCTAGACGTAGTGCCTAGTGGCGACGGCTGGTCGGTTGACCCGTTTAGTGGTGAAATTATAGACGGCGTATTGTACGGAAGAGGCGTTCTTGACGACAAAGGACCTATCGTTTGCTGTATTTACGCAATTAAAAAACTAATTGACGAAGGCAAAATGCCAAACAAAAAAATACGCATAATATTCGGGTGCAACGAAGAATCGGGTTGGGAGTGTATAAAGCACTACAACAAGGTAGAAAAAATGCCCGAGATTGGCTTTTCGCCCGATGCCGACTTCCCCGTAATTTACCTAGAAAAAGGCATTGCGCACTACAAAGTATCTATGCCACTTGACGTTGTGAATATTCGTGGTGGATTAAGGGTGAATATGGTGCCTGACTCGGCAAGCCTTACCGTAAAATATTCGAAAGAATACGAAAACTACTTAAAAGCACAAAACGCAGTTTATACCACTAGAAACGGACTATTAACCATTGAAACCGTTGGAAAGTCCGCACACGGCTCTACACCTGAACAAGGCGAAAACGCCGTTATAAAACTATTTGAACTATCAAATATTCCTTCCCTTATATCGCTTGCTGAAAAGTTTAAGAAAACGGACGGAACAAACTTAAATATGGCGCTTTACGACGAGGAAAGCAAAAACCTAACCGTAAACCTTGGCGCAGTAAGTTATGAAAACGGCGTAATTGAAATGCTTGTAGATATTCGCTACCCTGCCTCGCAAAAAGAAAGCGTAGTTACTTCGCTATTACAAGAAAATCTAAGTGGTTGCACGGTAGAACTTTACAGCGACCAAGCGCCTATCCACGTAGACAAAAACAGCATGCTAGTAAAGACTTTGTTATCCGCATACAATAAGGTAACGGGCGAAAATGCCGAGCCTATTGCAATAGGTGGTGGCACTTATGCAAGAGCGTTAAAGCAAGGCGTTGCATTTGGTCCTATTTTTCCAGGACAAGAATCTACTATTCACCAAAAGGACGAAAGGGTAAAAATAGACGACCTATTAGAAATGAGCAAAATTTACTACGAGGCTATCAAAAATTTGTGTTTTGACTAATTATCGATAGAAAAATACACAATCTTATATACGAATTAAACGTCTACGTATCATTTTTTTTATTAGAAATACAAGCACTAAATCGCATTATAAAATATGATAATAAAATCTATAAAAAAGAAAGGACTACCCTTTCTTTTTTTTGCGTTATTTTACTATGCGACTACAAACTATCCATAAAAAATTCTATTTGATGCCCTAATATAGTCAGCATAACATAAACACAACTAAATTAAATTATGGTAAACTTGGCGTAATTCCCCCTTCGTTTAATTCGCTAACGAATTGCAACAAGCCACTTAGCAAAATATTTGCTAGTTTGTTTTGATAACTTTCCGTTGATAATAGCCTTTCGTCCTCAGCGTTAGACAAAAAACCGCACTCCACGATAATGGTGGGGATATTGCTACATTTAACTATAAAAAAATCGCCTTCTTGCGCCGAGTACGCCCTATCAACCGTTGGAATATTTAATTGTTTGTTAAGATAATTTTGCATACTTTCGGCAAACTTTACGGTATTTTCGTTTCCGTTTTTAGAGTAAAACACCTGCGCACCCCTTCTTTTTTCGTCGTGAAAGCGATTTTGGTGTATGCTAATTACGTAATCGGCTGAGGAAGAATTTATTATTTCCTTTCTTTTTTGCATATCTCTACTTTTGAATCCGCTAGTTGCCATACCGTACAATCCGTCCGCCGTTTTCCTTGTCATTACCGTGCTAAAACTACTGCCCGTTGCCAATTTTTCCAACTTTTTTGCTATCTGCAAATTAAGGTCGCTTTCTTTCACTTTCGTGTTCTTACCAACCACCCCGCCGTCAATTCCGCCGTGCCCTGCGTCTATCACTAAAACAAGCCCTTTTTGACTACTTGCGCTCTGCGAAAAACCAGCCAAAATTACGGCAGAAAGTACCCCGAAAATCACCACTGATAAAACGCATAAAATTTGCCTTTTTTTCAACACAATCATAATTTTTATACACACTCCGTTTTTAATGATATGTATAAAAACTTATATTTATCCACTAACTTATCCACATTTTTGTTGATTTTGACCGTTTTTTGTGGATAACTTTGTGGATAAGCTTAGATCTATCCACTATTTAGCCTTGTTCTGCATTTTTTTACACACGTACGAAAATGTGGATAAATTTGAGGAAAAAAATACAAATATGTAATATTATGTATAACAATTATTCATAGAAAAAATAATTATACTTTTCGTTATAAATTATACATTTTTTGCATAAGATATTTTGAGGTGAATATGGCTAATTTAACTGACTTTTTAGGTAAAAAAACGGTAGATATTTCGTCCTGTAAGCAGGTGGGAATGGTTAAGTATGGAGCGTTTAATTTGCGACTGAAAAAACTGACGCATCTTGTAACGGACGAAGGATACGTTACAAATATTAAAAACGTAAAAATTACAAAAAATCATATACTATCCACGAAGGCTGACGTATTAGGCGAACAAAACTACAAAATAAATCTTAATACTCCCCTTCTAACTCTTGACGGCGAAACGCCTAAACTAAAAGACGTTTTGCTTGACGACAATATGAACGTAACGGATATTTTAACGAGCGAAAAAACTTTTACTCAAAAATCGGTTTTCAACGCTAGTGATAATTTAATTTTATTGCAAGGAAAAACCTATAAAAAACCACCTGCTAATAAAAAAAGTAATCAAAAACTAACGCTTATTTATCCCGTTGAAAAAAAACCTCTACGAATAAATCAACCTACTGTTAAAAAAGAAATTAAGGATATGACTGCTAAACTGCCTATTAAGGTGACGTTTACTTCGGTCGTACCGATAAAAACGCTATCTACGACTAGCGAAAGCAACCTAATAAAACTATAATCTATTACTTATTTTATTCTCCATATAAAGCGAAAAGGTTCGAATACCGTTCGAACCTTTTTGCAATTATATGATAAGGGGGAAAATTATGAGCATCTTAGTCGTAATCGTTTTGTAACTTGCTTACAAACGTATTACTTGTTTTCATTGGTGTAATAATATCAACTTTCAGTTAATTTGTCAACAAAAATAACGGCGTTTTTGAAAAAATTTTATAATATTCCACATTTTAATTAAATTGTCTAATTATTATTGCATTTTGTATGAAATTTCGCATAAAAAACGGAGAAAATTCACTTTCGCTTATTATCTCCGTATTTTTTGCTGTTTTTATGAATTATTATTCGTGTAAAATTTGCTTAAAAATAGGCGTATTACCAGTCGCCATCGGCTATTACGCACTCGGCGGCAACTGCTCCGTCAGAACAAGCCGTAACTACTTGCCTTAGCGATTTGTCCACGATATCACCTACTGCGTACACGCCTTTTTCGCTAGTTCTTTGCAATCTATCTACTACTATGTAGCCGTTATCGGTTAAATCTATACCGTTAATTAGCGTAGTATTTGGCGTTCTACCTATTGCAACGAACACACCCGATACGTCTATCCTTTTCTTTTGCTCTCCCGTGGTTACTTCTATTCCTTCCACTTTGCTTTCGCCAAATATATCGCTTACAACGCTACTTAGCACTAATTCTACGTTTTGTTTTGCAGTCATTTTGTTTATTTCTGCCTTGGTTGCCCTAAACTCGTTACGCCTATGTACGATATATACTTTATTGCAAAATTTGGATAAGTAAATTGCATCTTCAACGGCAGTATTGCCACCACCTATTACCGCTACGTCTTTGCCCCTAAAAAATGCACCGTCGCACGTAGCGCAATAAGATACGCCAGCCCCTAGTAACGCTTTTTCCTTATCTAGTCCAAGTAGCCTTGGGCTTGCGCCCATAGCAATAATTATCGCTTTTGCTTCGTACTTATTGCCTTGCGTCTTTACGCTTTTTACGTCACCAACAATATCAAGGTCCGTAATTTCTTCGTAAATAAATTCTACGCCAAGTTTTTCGGCTTGTTGTTGCATCTTGTACGCAAGTTCAAATCCCGATATATTTTCAAAACCGGGATAATTTTCTATTTCGCTAGTTAACGCAAGTTGCCCACCAAACGAAGTCTTTTCGATAATTGCAGTTTTTAGTCCGCCACGCGCTGCGTATATCCCTGCCGTTAGTCCACTAGGACCTGCTCCTAAAATCAATAAATCATACATATTATCACCCACTAAATTATATCATATTTATTCGTTAGGACAAGTATTTTTCGATAAGTTCTTGTAGTCTTGATTTGTAATGGTAGTCTTTATTTTCAGTGGAAAAACATATAGGCGGAAATGCCACGCACCACCAATTTTCGCCACTGCCACTGCCTAGTTCTATCGTTAAGCTATCGTATATTCCTTGTTTTAGCGTATAGTTTAGGTACTGCCTAGTTGGGAACTCCTCTTCTCTAAGGGTTATATGTGCTTTGTAGTTTGCTCCACACTTACTTATTACGGTGTTTGCCTGTTCTTCTAGCAATAACAAATTATTTTTCACTACGTTGTACGCTTCCTTTTTATTATTGCACTTTACGAGTTTGTCGCTTAACCCACCTATAACTTGTTCCCTTACTTTGACTGAAATTTGTTCGTCAACGGCGCTTTGACTATTTGCCCTAATATGTATCCTAATTAAATCTTCGTTTTTTGCTTCGCCCGTTTTTGCAATAACGACGCCACCTATTACCATAACGATAGCAACGACGGCAACAATTATCTTTTTCATTTTCACCTCGCTTTAATTATTGACTTTTAATACGGGCGTATTCAAACAAATAGATAAATTATTAGTATTAGCCAAGATTATTTCGACAAAATACTAAATTGCATTGTATTTTTTCGACTTAAATTATATAATAGTAGCGAGGTAATTATGGATTTAACGGAAAAAACGATAAGAGAAAATAAAGTATACGAGGGCAGAATATTTAACGTGTATTCAGACGAAGTTTCTCTTCCCGACGGCACGCACTCTAAACGAGATTGGGTACAGCACAACGGTGGCGCAGGCATACTCGTTGTAGACGAAAATAAGGACGTATACCTTGTAAAACAATATAGGTACGCTGTGGGTAAAGAGATGCTTGAAATCCCCGCCGGTAAAATAGACAAAGGCGAAAACCCTTACGATACGGCAATAAGAGAACTTGAAGAAGAACTTGGCTTTAAGGCGGACAAAGTAGAATCGCTTGGCATTTTATTGCCAACGGTTGGTTACGTTAGCGAGCATATTTACCTATATCTTGCTACCACGTTTACCAAAACGAAACAAAAACTAGACGAGGGCGAATTTGTAAACATAGTCAAAATGCCCCTTGAAAATCTAGTTAATATGATAAAAAACGACGAAATAGAGGACGGCAAAACCATTACTGCCGTAACTAAGTATTTGCTTAAAACTAAGCAACTTGGTTAGGAATAATACGTTTAGTAATCTAAAATAGCAATCTATTTTTCTAGGTAAAGTCTAAAAAACACTACGCTACAAACTAATCTTTATAAACTTGCGTAAGACTAAAAAAAGAACCAAACTAATCGGCTCTTTTTTTTTTAGAATTTTTTTAGGTTTATATATTGTTATTGTTCTTTTTCTACTTCGGTTATTACGTTTTGAATAGGTTTTCCAGGGGCAACCATAGGAAGAACGCACTCGTCGGTAATAATTCTACAATCAATTAGCGCAGGCTTATCGCTTTGCAAAGCCTCTTCGATAGCAATCTCAAATTGCTCCTTAGTTTCTACCTCGTAACCTTTGATATGAAAAGCCTCGGCAAGCATCTTGAAGTCTGGACCTCTATCTAGCGTAGTTTCGCTGTAACGCTTAGAATAGAATAGCGTTTGCCATTGACGTACCATACCAAGCGTTTGGTTGTTTAGGATAACGTATACGATAGGCAAGTCGTAATGGTCCACGGTAGCAAGTTCGTTACAATTCATTCTAAAACTGCCGTCCCCTGCTATTGCAACCACTTTCGTATTTGGGTTTGCAACCTTACAGCCAATACTTGCGCCCGTACCAAAGCCCATAGTGCCAAGTCCGCCCGACGTAATTAGTTTGCGTGGCTTGTTAAACTTGTAGTACTGCGCCGTCCACATTTGATTTTGACCTACTTCGGTAGTAACGATTGCGTCGTCACCTAGTTTCGTATTTATCGACTCCAAAATATATTGTGGATTTAACGGTGCGTGTGGACTATCCAAATTTACTTTGTTTTCTTTCATTTCCAAAATGCGATTTAGCCATGTTTCATCCGTTTTTTGTTCCACCATAGGTAGCAACTTTTGAAGTACCAATTTAGCATCGCCAATTAGTTCGTAATCCGACATAATATTTTTGTTTATCTCGGCAGGGTCGATATCTATATGCAATACCTTAGCGCCCTTAGCAAACTTAGAAGTATCCGACGTAACCCTATCGCTAAATCGCATACCGATTGCAATTAAAAGGTCGCAATTAGATACGGCGTGATTAGACGCTTTCGTGCCGTGCATACCCACCATACCCGTAAAATGTTTTTCATTTTGCGGGAAACTACCAAGCCCCATAAGAGTGTTTGCAATAGGACAATTCAACTTTTTAACTAGCGTATATAGTTCGCTTTCGGCGTTAGATTTAACTACGCCACCACCTGCGATTATCATAGGTTGCTTGCTTTTATTTAGCCTTGCAACAGCCCTATCAAACTCGGCGCTATCTATTTTCTCTTGTGGAACGTACTCTTTTACGGGCTTAGGCGTAAACTCGCACTCTGCAACCGTGATATCCTTAGGAATATCTATTAGAACAGGACCTGGTCTACCTGATTTTGCAATATAAAACGCTTCTCTAATCGTGTCGGCAAGTTTTTCCACGTCGTAAACTATGTAGTTGTGCTTGGTAATAGGCATAGTAATGCCTGCAATATCAACCTCTTGGAAAGTATCTCTACCAAGTAAACTTTTTGCAACGTTACACGTGATTGCAACTACGGGAACGCTGTCCATATAAGCAGTTGCTAGTCCCGTTACAAGATTAGTTGCGCCCGGTCCTGACGTAGCAAAGCATACGCCTACCTTGCCACTAGACCTAGCGTATCCGTCCGCTGCGTGCGCTGCGCCTTGCTCGTGAGAAGTCAAGTAGTGTTTTATTTTGTCCTTATAGTCGTATAATGCGTCGTAAATGTTTAGGATAGTGCCACCAGGGTAACCGAATACCGAATCTACCCCTTGCTCTACCAAACACTCCATTACAATTTTTGCACCTTTCATCGTTACCTCTTATTTAAGAATTGCTCCCTCGTTTGCCGAAGTTACCGATTTTGCATAACGTTTTAGATAACCCGTCAAATCTTTCGTTTTAATAGCCGTTTTTTGTTTTCTTCTTTCTAATTCTTCGTTTGAAACCTCTAAGTTTATAGAGTATTTCGTCATATCTATGCTAATAATATCGCCGTCCTCAACGTAAGCAATCACACCGCCTTCGCTAGCCTCTGGTGATACGTGACCTATGCAAGCACCCCTAGTTGCTCCGCTAAATCTTCCGTCGGTGATTAGCGCAACCGTGGTATCAAGCCCCATACCTGCTATCGCTGCCGTTGGCATAAGCATCTCTCTCATACCTGGTCCGCCTTTTGGTCCTTCGTAACGAATAACTACGATATCTCCACTTTTAATTTTGCCACCGTAGATTGCTTTGATTGCATCTTCCTCGCTATCGAAAACCTTTGCGGTAGAACGGTTTACAAGCATTTCTTGACTTACTGCCGACCTTTTTACAACGCTACCGTTTTCGGCAAGATTACCAAATAGGATAGCAAGTCCGCCCGTCTTTGAATAAGGATTAGAATTAGGACGAATAACTTTTTCGTTTTTATTTACTGCGTTTTTGATATTTTCGCCCACCGTTTTCATAGTTACGGTAGGTAGTGATAAATCAAGCAAATCAAGTTCGGCAAGTTGTTTCATTACGGCGTATACTCCGCCCGCATAGTACAAATCTTCCATATAGTCTTTGCCTGCTGGTGCTAAGTGGCAATAGTTTGGCGTTCTTTCACTGATTTCGTTAATCTTGTGCAAATCAAATTTGACGCCAGCCTCGTTTGCTATTGCAGGAATATGTAATACCGTGTTCGTCGAACAGCCAAGCGCCATATCTACGGTAAGAGCGTTGATAAATGCCTTTTCCGTTAGAATATCACGTGGTTTAACGTCGTTTTTAACAAGCTCCATAATTTGCATACCTGCTTTTTTTGCAAGGCGTTGTCTTTCTGAGTAAACGGCAGGGATACTTCCGTTACCTTCAAGCGCAAGACCTAAGGCTTCCATTACGCAGTTCATACTGTTTGCCGTAAACATACCCGAACACGAGCCACACGTTGGACAAGCGTTGTTTTCGCACTCGGCAAGTTCTTCCAAGGTCATTTTGCCTGCCTTTACTCTGCCACTAAACTCGAACATATCCGAAAGACTAATTTTCTCATCCTTGAATTTGCCGTTTAGCATAGGACCGCCTGAAACTACGATAGTTGGGATATTCACCCTAGTTGCGCCCATAACCATACCCGGTACGATTTTATCGCAATTAGGCACTAGCACCACGCCGTCGAAAGCGTGCGCTTTTAGCATACACTCCACGCTGTCGGCAATTAGTTCCCTTGTAACAAGCGAATATTTCATACCTTCGTGCCCCATAGATATTCCGTCGCAAACGCCTATTGCAGGGATTACTACGGGTTTTCCACCCGCCATAAGTACCCCTTCTTTTACGCTATTTACGATAGTGTCTAGGTGAACGTGCCCAGGTACGATTTCACTTTTTGCGCTAACGACTGCAATCACGGGACGATTCATTTCTTCGTCCGTCCAACCAAGCGCCTTTAATAAACTTCTATGAGCGCATTTGTCCTCGCCCAACTTAAAATTATCACTTTTCATTTTTGCCTCTTTATTTAATTTCTACTCCCGACTCCGGTTTTGCTGCATACTCTTGGAACGCTTTTCTTAGTTTTGCAGTGATTTCACCACAAACGCCCGTACCGATTACTCTATCGTCTACCTTAGTAATAGCAATAGCCTCAGCAGCAGTTCCCGTCAAGAAACACTCGTCAGCGCTGTATACGCTAAACATAGTAAACGGAGTTTCGTGCACTACGTATCCAAGTTCTTTTGCTAGGCGAATAACCGTTCTTCTGGTAATTCCGTCTAGCGTACCGATATAGGTAGGTGGCGTCCAAATTTCGCCGTTCTTTACGATAAAGATGTTGTCGCCCGTACATTCTGCTACCCAACCTTCGTTAGTAAGCAAAATTGCTTCGGTTACGCCTGCGTTTAACGCCTCGGTAAGCGCCAAAATATTGTTTAAGTAGTTTAGCGACTTAATTTGTGGGTCTAGGTTAGACGCATTATTTCTTCTACGGCTTGCAGTTATAATAGGCATACCCGATTGATACAACTCCTCAGGATACATTTTTACTTGTCCTGCAATGCAGTATACGGTAGGTTTATGACATTTTCTAGGTGACAAACCAAGGTCGCCTTTACCCCTCGTTGCAACTAATCTAATATAGCCGTTTTCCACGCCGTTTACTTTGCAACTATCTACTACGATTTGTTTCATTTCTTCTTTCGTATACGGTAATTCTAGCATAATAGCCTTAGCCGCAGCGTAAAATCTTTCGATATGAGCGTCTAACTCGAACACTCTATTGTTGTACGCTCTAATTCCTTCGAAAATACCGTCGCCGTACAATACGCCGTGGTCAAAACAAGAAATTACTGCGTCCTTTTCATCTACGAATTTGCCATCTAAAAAAATCTTTTGCATAATATACTCCCGTCCTTAATAGACTATAAAATTATTTACTATCTTAACTCACTACAAATAAGTTCACCCATTTGTTTTGTGCCAACCTTTACTTTGCCTTCGCTATAAATATCCGCCGTTCTGTAACCTTTTTCCAAAACTTTGGTAACGGCGTTTTCAATAGCCGTAGCCTCGGTAGGCAAATTAAAACTATACTTTAACATCATAGCAACCGATAAAATAGTTGCAATCGGGTTTGCTAGGTCTTTGCCTGCAATATCAGGGGCAGAACCGTGGATAGGCTCGTACATACCAAGCGTACCTTCGCCCAAACTTGCCGAAGCAAGCATACCGATTGAACCCGTTATCATACTTGCTTCGTCGGACAAAATGTCGCCGAACATATTAGTAGTTACGATAACGTCGAATTGTTTTGGATTTCTAACAAGTTGCATCGACGCATTGTCTACGTACATAAAGTTTAGTTCTACCTCTGGGTAATTTTCCTTTACTCTGTACGCTACTTCTCTCCACAAACGAGAGGTTTCCAAAATGTTTGCTTTGTCTACTACGGTAAGTTTCTTATTTCTTTTCATAGCGCTTTCAAAGCCGATTTTAACCACTCTTTCAATCTCGTTTTCGTTGTAATACAAAGTATCGAAAGCCGATTTATCCTCAGCAACTCTGCCACGCTTTCCAAAATAAATACCGCTAGTTAATTCTCTTACGATTAAAATATCTAGGTTATCGCCGATAATTTCAGGCTTTAACGGGCTTGCCATTTGTAGTTCCTTGTGAAGAACGGCAGGACGTAAATTGCAGAATAACTCTAATTCGCCACGTAGTCCTAGTAGTGCCTTTTCTGGTCTTTTATCTCCGCCAAGCGCATCCCACTTAGGTCCACCAACAGCACCAAGCAATACTGCATCTGCTTTTTTTGCAGCGTCTACGGTATCCTTAGGCAATGGCTCGCCTACCGTATCAATAGCAATACCACCTGCTAACTTTTCGGTAAAATTAAAGGTATGTCCGTACTTTTCACCGATAACTTCTAATACTTTTTTTGCCTCGTTTACAATATCCGGACCGATTCCGTCGCCCGATACGGTTACGATATTATAGTTCATAATTACTTATTACTCCTTATATATTTTACTAGTCCGCCTGCCGAAATCAACTTTTGCATAAATTCCGGATATGGTTCGATTTTATAGGTTTTGTTTTTAGTTTTATTCGTGATAACGCCGTTATCGAAATCCACGCTAATTACGTCGCCTTTTTCAGCATCTTTGCTTGCCTCTTCGCACTCAACTATTGCAAGGCCGATATTGATTGCATTACGATAAAAAATTCTTGCAAACGTCGAGGCAATTACGCAACTAATTCCGCTTTCTTTAATTGCAATCGGTGCGTGTTCACGGCTAGAACCACAACCAAAGTTTTTGCCTGCTACCATAATGTCGCCGTCTTTTACTTCTTTTACAAAGTTAAGGTCGATATCCTCCATACAGTGACTTGCAAGTTCCTTCTCGTTAGAGGTATTTAGATATCTTGCAGGAATAATTACGTCGGTATCTACGTTATCGTTATATTTGAATACTCTTCCTTCCGCTTTCATACTATTCTCCTAATTTTTCAGGATTAGTGATATATCCCGTTAATGCGCTTGCAGCCGCTACTGCAGGGCTTGCTAAATAAACCTCAGAGTCTACGTGTCCCATTCTGCCTACGAAGTTACGGTTAGTAGTACTTACCGCTCTTTCGCCCTTTGCAAGTATTCCCATATGTCCGCCAAGACAAGGACCACACGTTGGCATACTGAATATTGCGCCTGCGTTGATAAAGATATCAACTAGTCCCTCGTGGATACATTGCAAATAAATTTTTTGCGTTCCTGGGATAATGATTACTCTCACGCCTTTTGCTACTTTCTTGCCTTTTAGGATTTCAGCAGCCGCTCTCATATCTTCCATTCTTCCGTTCGTACAACTACCGATTACTACTTGGTCGATTTTTACTTCTTTATCGCCTATTTCGTCCACCGTTCTAGTATTTTCAGGTAAGTGTGGGAAAGCAACCGTAGGTCTAATTTCGCTTAGGTCGATATCGTAAGTCTTCTCGTACTCGGCATCTTCGTCCGCCTTGAACACTTTGTACTCCTTAGTAGAGTGCTCTTTTACGTACTCGATGGTCTTTTCGTCCACTTCGAATATGCCGTTTTTTGCGCCTGCTTCAATAGCCATATTCGCCATACAAAGCCTATCGTCCATAGACAAATTTTTTAGTCCTTCGCCCGTAAACTCCATACTCATATATCTTGCGCCGTCTACACCGATTTTGCCGATAATATGTAGAATTACGTCCTTACCGCTACAATATTTGTTTAACTTACCTTTTAAGTTAAATTTGATTGCGGCAGGCACTTTGAACCAAGCCTCGCCCGTTGCCATACCGGCAGCCATATCGGTACTTCCTACACCCGTTGAGAACGCTCCTAACGCTCCGTAAGTGCAAGTGTGCGAATCTGCTCCTATTACAAGGTCGCCACTAACTACTAAGCCTTTTTCTGGAAGTAGTGCGTGCTCGATACCAAGTTCGCCTACTTCAAAGTAGTTGGTTACGTCGTATTTCCTTGCAAACTCCCTTACGAATTTGCATTGTTCTGCCGCTTTAATATCCTTATTTGGTGTAAAGTGGTCGGGTACGATTGCAATTTTATCTTTATTAAACACCTTGTCTACGCCAAGTTTTTCAAATTCCTTAATTGCAACGGGAGTAGTAATATCGTTTCCTAAAACAAGGTCTAGTTTTGCCATAATTAACTGACCGACCTTTACGGTATCTAATCCTGCGTGATGAGCAAGGATTTTTTGCGTCATTGTCATTCCCATTATTGTTTCTCCATTTTCTTTGAATCTTTTATTAGTTTGTATTCGATAGCATCTACGCAAGCAATTAAACTTGCTTCGATAATATCCTTTGATACGCCTATCGTAGTCCAGATATCTTCGCCGTCGCTAGACTCGATAAGAACTCTCGTTACTGCCGAGGTATTCTCCTTGCTATCCAAAATTCTTACCTTATAGTCGGTTAGTTTCATCTCGGATAGATTTGGGAAAAACCTTTCTAGCGCTTTTCTTAGCGCCTTATCTAACGCATTGACAGGTCCGTTTCCTTCGTCCGCCGTTATTTCGGTTTGGCTGTTTACCGCCACCTTTACCATTGCGCTAGCCGGTGAAAAATCACCTCTCATACTTTGTTCGCCGATGGTTTTGAATTTGATTATTTCAAAATACGGCTTATATTTTTCAAGTTGTTTTAGCACTAATAGTTCAAAACTTGCTTCCGCTCCTTCAAACTGATAGCCCTTAAATTCTAATTCCTTTATCTTTTCTACGATTCTGCTAGCAATCTCGCTATCCTTATCTACTTCGGGTGCAAACTTTTGAATTTTTGCTATGATAGTAGACCTTCCCGCTACTTCGCTCATTAAAAATCTTCTGCTATTGCCTACGCTATCGGGGGAAACGTGCTCGAACGAATTAGAACTTTTCCTAACGCCGTCTATGTGCATTCCCGCCTTATGCGCAAAAGCGCTTTTTCCAACGTACGGCATATTTTTATTAAGTCTTACGTTAGATATCTCAGCAATCTTTCTGCACGCAGTAGTCAGGTTTTTTATATTCTCGCTTACTCCCGTTTCGTAGCCACGTTTTAGTTGCAAGTTTGCAAGTATTACCGATAGGTTTGCGTTACCGCATCTTTCGCCATAACCAAGCAAAGTACCTTGCACTGCATCTACTCCGTTTTCAACGGCAACTACCGAGTTGGCTACCGCCATCCCCCCGTCGTCGTGCGTGTGGATAGCAAGCGTAGTTTTAACCTTTTCTTTTACTGCCTTTACGATTTCGGCAATTTCCATTGGGAAACAACCACCGTTCGTATCGCACAAACAAATACAATCAGCGCCAGCCTTTTCTGCCGTTAGTAGCGTTTTAATAGCGTACTCGCTATTTCTCTTGTATCCGTCGAAAAAATGCTCCGCATCAAACACGACTTCTTTGCCTGCGTCCTTCAAAAACCTTATCGTATCGAAAATCATATTTAGGTTTTCGTCAAGGGTAGTTTTAAGTATTTCCGTTACGTGCAAATCCCACGATTTCCCGAAGATTGCTACGGTAGATACGTTTGCCGATAGGAGCGACATTAGGTTTTTATCTTCTTCTGCCCTAATACCTTTCCTTCTAGTTGAGCCGAACGCTACAATTTTGCTATTCAGTTTTAGGTTTTGTATCTCGTTAAAAAACTCGATGTCCTTCGGGTTAGAAAAAGGGTTGCCAGCCTCGATATAATCGATACCAAGTTCGTCAAGCGTCTTTACGATATTGATTTTATCTCTTACCGAAAAGCTAATTCCTTCTGCTTGCGCTCCGTCTCTTAACGTAGAATCGTAAAAAATAATTCTTCTATTCATTGTTCTCTTTTATGAGTTTGTTGTCGTAAATCATATTATTGATTGCCGAAATATACGCTTTGATTGCCGCCTCAACGATATCGGTATCCACACCGTGTCCGTTGTAGATTTTGTCCTGTCTTTTAATCTTAGCAGTTACGTGACCTTGCGCATCAGTTCCACCCGTTACCGCATCTAGCAAGAAGTCCACTAGTTCAAACTTTTCTCCGCCTACGATTTCGTTAATTGCTTTGTAACTTGCGTCAACTGGTCCAAACTTACTTGCAACCACCTTTTCATACTCTTTGCCGTTCTCGTCGGTTAAGGTTACGGCCGATGTCGTAGTTATGGTATTTCCTACGTTTATAACGAACCTAGTTAGTTTGTAACTTTCAGGTACGCTACCCTTCTTGTTTACAAGCGCCTCGACGTCTTGATCGGACACGTTCTTTTGTCTGTCGGCAAGGTTCTTGAACTCCTCGAAGATTTCTTGCAATCTCTCCGGCGTTACCTTGTAGCCAAGCGAGGTAAGTTTATCTTCTAAGGCGTGCTTTCCACTATGCTTTCCAAGTACCATAACGTTATTCGTTAAGCCTACCGATTCCGGCGTCATAATCTCGTAAGTGCTCTTGTTTTGTAGTACTCCGTGTTGGTGAATACCCGACTCGTGAGCAAAAGCGTTTTCGCCTACGATAGCCTTGTTCGGTTGCACTTTTATACCGATAATATGTTGCAACATCTTACTCGTCTTAGTTATTTGCGTGGTATCGATATTAGTTACTGCGTCAAAGAAATCTTTTCTCGTTTTAAGCGCCATAACTACTTCTTCAAGCGCACTATTTCCAGCCCTTTCGCCAATGCCGTTTACCGTACATTCCACTTGGGTTGCGCCGTTTTTAACAGCCGATAAGGAGTTTGCCGTAGCCAAGCCCAAATCGTTGTGGCAGTGCACCGAAATATCCACGTCGTCTATACCTTTTACTCTCTCTTTTAAGGTTTTAATTAGTTTGCCATACTCGTCGGGAGTAGCGTAGCCTACGGTGTCGGGAATATTTACGGTAGTTGCGCCCGCTTTAATTGCGGTTTCAACCACCTTTATCAAAAATTCCACGTCGCTTCTGCTTGCATCTTCTGCCGAAAATTCGATATCGTCGCATAGGCTTTTTGCATATTTTACAGTATTTTCCACCTTTTCAAGAACTTGTTCTCTGGTCATTTTCAGTTTGTACTGCATATGTATCTCAGAGGTTGCTAAAAACAAATGTATTCTAGGCTTTTTAGCCACTTTAACAGCCTCGTACGCTACGTCGATATCCCCTTTAAGCGCTCTTGACAACGATGCAACCGTTGCGTTTTCCACCACTTCCGCTATGCCCTTTACGGCAGCAAAGTCACCGGGCGAGGCAACGGCAAAACCTGCTTCTATTACGTCAACTCCTAGGGCATCGAGTTGCTTAGCAAGTTTGATTTTTTCACTAATGTTCATACTGCAACCCGGTGATTGCTCCCCGTCTCTTAACGTCGTATCAAATATTTTTATTCGTTTTTCCATCGTCCTCTCCCCTAGGTGATTATTTTTCTGTAATTTCAGTATCCCAATTCATCATGCTTCTTAATTGTTTGCCGACTACTTCTACAGGATGTTCTGCTTCTTTCTTTCTTTGAGCGTTCATATACGCTTTGCCCGTCATATTTTCTAAGATGAAGTTCTTAGCAAACGTGCCGTCTTGGATATCTTTTAATACGCCTTTCATAGCCTTTTTGGTTTCTTCGGTGATTACCTTTGGTCCGGTGATATAGTCGCCGTACTCAGCAGTTTCAGAAATGCTGTATCTCATACCAGCAAGACCTGCTTTGTTTACAAGGTCAATGATAAGTTTCATTTCGTGTACGCACTCGAAGTATGCGCTTTCAGGTTGATATCCTGCCTCTACCAAGGTTTCAAATCCGCATTTCATAAGTGCTGCAACGCCACCGCAAAGTACTGCTTGCTCGCCGAACAAGTCGGTTTCGGTTTCTTCCTTAAAGGTGGTTTCCAAAATACCTGCTCTTGCTCCGCCGATTCCGTAAGCGTAAGCCATTGCTACTTGTTTAGCATCACCCGTTGCATCTTGATATACTGCAATTAGGTCAGGAACGCCTTTACCTTCCTTAAATTGACTACGAACGGTGTGTCCTGGTCCTTTTGGAGCAATCATAACTACGTTTACGTCCTTTGGAGGAACGATTTGTCCGTAGTGGATATTAAATCCGTGTGCAAAAGCCAAGGTTTTGCCTGCCGTTAAATAAGGAGCGATATTTTGTTTGTAGATATCTGCTTGTTTCTCGTCAGGAGTTAAAATCATAATCATATCTGCCCATTTTGCAGCATCCGAAGTGGTTTTAACTTTTAAGCCAACGCTCTCTGCCTTTTTCCACGATTTAGAACCTTCGTACAAACCTACGCATACGTCTACGCCACTCTCTTGCAAGTTTAATGCGTGAGCGTGTCCTTGCGAACCAAAACCTACGATTGCTACCTTTTTGTTTTTGATATAAGAGAAATCACAATCTTTCTCATAGTACATTACAGCCATTTTAAGCCTCCTAAAAAAATTCTTTATTATTGTTTATATATTTGCGTTTGTTGCTACTATCTATAATTTTCAAATTAGATACAATTTAATTCCCTTGGTCTAAACGGTTCTTCGCCTCTAATTAGCGCCGTTAGTCCCGTCCTTACCGTTTCAAGCACGGTGTAAGGGGTAAGCATCTCGATAAAAGAAGTAATTTTGCCGTTATCACCACAAACTTCTAAGATTAAGGAATTCGTGCAAGCGTCCACTACCTTTGCGTCGTAAATTTTGCAAATTTCAAGTAGTTCGCTTCTAACTGCCGGCGACGTTTTTACCTTTACAAGCATTAGTTCTCTTTGAACGGACGTTGCCCTGTGTAATTGTTCTACCTTAATAACCTCTATCAGTTTGTTTACTTGCTTAATGATTTGGTCAAGGATTTGTTCGTCGCAGTTGACAACTACCGTAAGCCTAGAAATATCGGCGTCTTTCGTCATGCCGCAACTGATACTTTCAATATTATATCCACGCCTACTAAACAAACTAGACACCCTACGCAAAACGCCCGAGTGGTTTTTAACTAAAATAGAAATTACGTATTTTTGCATTTTCTCCTCACTTTACCTTAAAAGGTTTCCCAAAAAAAAATTCATACCCCATCATTTTACAATAAGGTATGAATTAGAATTCAATCAATATATTATTTAATAACAATACTAATTTTTGCCTAACCCAATACCTCGCCGGCTTATTATAATAAGAGCGAGTATAAGGACTATTATTAGGTTAACAAAACTTAAATATTGCATTTTTTCTCCTTGTGATAGTTTAATTTTAATACCACGTAGCGAATGTGTCAACTAATTTTTACACCGTTTTCTTTACTTTTTATATTTTTTGGCTATGTTATTGAACGTTTTTATTTTTTCTGTCAAATTTTCGTTTTATTTTATATTGTTTTATAGTATATATAATTTATTATATTATAACGCAATTAGCGAAAACGTTTTTTCGATATTATCTACTCCAAGTTGTTGCAATATATTTACAGAGTACCTATCGTAATTCGTATGTTCTACTAGCCTAAATAATGCAGAAACCATATCTACAAAATCATTTTTAGTAGTTTCGCACAATATCAAACCTATTCCTAAAAATCTAATGGTAGCGTATACAGACGAAATAGCAATAAACTCTTCAACGGGGTTTTCTTTTCTATCTTGAAAAGGAAATTGTTGAAAAAACATATGATTAACAAGCAACTTTTCTAACCATATTTCCCATTTAGGAAACTTACTTTCAAAGCTAGCTCTTGCCTCGTCATATCTTTTTATAAGGCTGTCCTGGCTAAAATATTCCAATGCTTTTTGCCCGTATTTACGAATACTTATGCTTCTATCGTCCATAAATTCCATCAAATTTTTCATAACGCTAAGTCCAAACGTTAGGTCATTTTTAACCACTTTTGTATCTTTATAAACCACGTATTTTTTATCTAAAAATTCTTTTATTTTTTCCTTTGTTTTTTCTTTCAAAGCATTATTTAATTCTTCTAACGCAAAGCCTAATATTTCCAGCCTTTGCGTTAATCTTATACTTCTATTTTGTAAGATCGCAGTCAGTTTCTGTCTAATTTCTAATTCTCTATCAAAAGTTAAAAATACTGCACGCCTAGTATAACTTGGCATATCCATTTTCAATTTCTTTCTAACGAATTTAATTGGTTCGTCATTACTTATCAGCATTTCTACAACAGCTTCACAACTATTTGCGCACGAACATTCATACTCAGGCTCTATACGAATACCACGAGGATACAATTTACAAACCATTGAAAGAGCTTCTTCGCCTAGTTCGTTGTGTACTAAACATTTGCCGTCTACGTCTCGCATATAACATTTCCCTTCATAGTCGTGAACTATCTCTGCATACTCGTCTGGCGTTGGATGTAATAGTGCTCTTACTCCTTTGTCAATTCGTTTTTTTAATTCGTCGCTACACTCTTCCCCTTCTAATCTAAAATAATCGGCAAGAGATATTTTTATAGGCCAACCTTCACAGCAAGCCGAACGACAAGCCCCCATTTTGCATCTAAAATCACCATAATATTCAGGCATTAAAAATTCGTGTTCTTCTATCATAATATCACCGTAAAATATTCATAAAGTTACTATTTTTTTCACAAAAATTTTACTACCGTTATTTTTTCAGTGTCAACAAAAAAATACGATATACGCAAAAATTTCCTTCCCAAAAATTAGTCAAAATAAAAAGATGGTCTGTTTAATAAAAACCACTACCCTTTCAAAACATGTTTTTTATTTTTCGACTAATATTAACTTAGTTTCTTATAATTAACAAAAAATAGGAAGGATTATCACGTCCTTCCTATAAGTTATATTTAGTATATTTGATTATTCGTACAAACTCTTATATACGTTAGCGTTTATCGTTACGTACTTTTTGTAGTCGTTTACGATTCCTCTAATATTTTCTTCGTACTTATTATTTTCTAGCGTGGTTCTAATTCCGTCCTTCCAGCTTTGCTCTAAGGTAACGTATTCGGTTCTGCCGTACTCTACGATTGCGTTGTCGTTTAGTTTACCGTCGGTAGAATAGAAACCAGGCATATCTGCTATCATAATGATATGGATACCATACTCTGATATTGCAATCATATTTTCAAAATCTCCAAACGTTTTTGATTCCTTCTTAATAGCGCTAGTAGAATAGTTACCTACGTAATGCGTATCTTTATAATAGGTTGATGGATAAGCAAAGGTTTCCTTACCTTCTTCTTTCTTTCCACCCATAAGTTTTCTACTTTGGTCGGTATAAGAATCTACGTAATCGCTCTTTCCGTTCTTTGGTACTAAGTAACCTTTTGCGTTATCACTACTGAACATACCAGGGTCGTCGTTTACCTTGTATATCCATTGAACGAATTTCTCTCTTAAAGCAACTTGTCTTTCGTACTCGACTGCTAATTTGTCGCTTGCCGATTGTGCTTTCAAGTCGTACTCCTCGTTAATCTTAACAAGGTCGTAGTTTATCATTTTTAATACGGTAACTACAGGTACGTCGTAACCTGCTTTGATTAAATCCTTTTCCTCGGTGCTTAGTACGGATCCGTAAGTATCCCCTACGTCGTAACCAAACGGTTTTAACGGACAATTAGGGTCGTCGCACTTGTGGTAGCCGTATTTATCCTTATATTTGTATTCTCCATTTTCGTTTTTATCGTTTAAGTGGTCGGCAGTAATACCCGATGCGCATTTTTCCGTAGATTTGTAATTTGGATTAGAGATATTTACCTTGATATTTTGCGCAAATTGTTTTGCTAAGTCGTCTAGTATTTTTTGCTCTTTATCGTCAATTACGTTGTCGGTTTCGGTAAATTGCGCTTTTTTCTCTGCGTATACGTTTGCATCTACCGTTTCAAAGTTAAGCAAGATATTGAACGTATAACCGTATCCGGTAGTTCCAACTTCATTTCCAGTGTCGGCTACTATCGGGTGATATAGCACCGTTGAACTACCTATTTGAGATTTATAAGCGTCCTCTCTAAACTTTTTCACATTGCCTTCGCTAGTTGGGTTATCATACACAAACGCTTGCTTGTTTTGTTCGAAAGTTTCGTTTACTTTTGCTTGATAAAGGGTGTTTATTTCCTCGTCCGTTAGGTTTGATACTACCACCTCTTTGTAGTGGCTAACTAGCATACTGTTTACTAGATCCTCAAAAAAGTCGTTATATGTTTTACCTATTTTGTTTAGACGTTGGTCAAGCCTTTTTTTAGCCTCTATTTCTTTTTCGGTGTGAACGCCACCCTTCTTCTCGTCTAATTCCCATTGAACTTCGAATCTATTAAGACCAGCTAGTTTTTCTTTCTTTTCTTTTAATTCTTCTTCGCTGTATTTGTCGTCAGCCTTAACGTCAGGGGTTTTTTCCTCTTCCTCAGGTCTTTCTTGTCTTATTTCAGGCTTGTCCTTTTCTTCTTCTTCGGTATCGGTATCTTCGTCCTCTTCTTCGTCCTCGTCCTCTTGGTCAAGAGCCTCTTCCTTTTCTATTTCGGCAATAAACTCGTCAAGTAAGTTTTGCATTTGCTCATTGTAGTCTTCGACTAATTGAATTTTTTCGTCCGTCCACAAAATATCGCTATAAATATTCTTAAATGCAGCACCCGTACCGTCTATATTTGCAGTATGGTCTACTATCTTCAATGTTTTTGGATCTAGACCCAACTTTTTACAAAGTTCGGTAGTTGCTTTTAATTTGATTAGTTTTTGTTGACTTAGCAACTCTGCACAATAGTCGTAAGCCTCTTTTACGCTCATTCCGTAATATTGCACGAATATGTAACCGTTAGCGTTAAAGTAAGTTTTTAACTCCTTTTTAGTAACGGTTTCGGTTAGCCCTTCGTACTTAACGTTTGAAACGATAAGCGCATCGTCCCTGTCCTCGTTTAATTTAATCATATCGCAACCGGCAAAAATCACCGTTACGACCATAACTAATATCAATAATAGCGCAACTCTTTTTTTCATATTCTCTCCGTATAATGTGTAAGCTTGATAAAACAAGCGAATTTTATAGTATAAATTACTTATATATTATACATACAATCTGGAATTTTAGCAATAACTATTCCAAAATATTTGCAATTTTACTTCAATTTCACTATCGATTTAATTACAATCTTGTAGGAAAGCAGTTAAAACCCTTATTTTTCCCACGTCGCTTAGCCCTTTCACGTTAAACAAACACCTAATCGGCGTCGTATCGGTAAGCACGCATTTTCCATCCAAATTGCTAACTGCTTTTATGATTTGCGGGTTCTTAAACACGTTTACGTTGCCAAACTCTATACCCATTCCCTTTTGGTTTATTATCACCTTTTCAGCGCCGATATTGCTTGCTAACGCCTTTATAAGCGACACGTTAATTAAGTTTTCCACACCTTGACTTAGTATGCCGTACATAGACCTGACTTCGTTTTTCAGTTTTTCTAGGTCGTCTATCGTTCTTACGTCGCCTATTTTGTTGTAAAGCGCCATACGCTCGTCGCTAGGTATATCCATATCCACGCTAGCATTTACGTCCGCCTTTACTTCGGTAACTACGTTGTCCACCGCTTTCCCCGTAGTAATTTCGGTAACTGCTTCTCTTAGCATCTTGGTATACAATTCGTATCCCACTTGCTCCATATGTCCGTGCTGCTCTCTTCCTAGCACGTTGCCTGCGCCCCTAATTTGCAAATCTTTTAGGGCAATTTGATATCCACTGCCAAACTCGGTATACTCGTTAAGGGCGACTAGCCTTTGACTTGCTTCGCTTGTCAGCACCTTATTTTTTGCCGTTGTAAAATATGCGTGCGCAAGTTTTCCACTTCTACCAACTCTACCCCTTAATTGATGCAGTTGGCTAAGCCCGAACTTATCGGCGTCGTATACTATCAACGTATTTGCATTTGGCAAATCTATGCCGTTTTCGATAATAGTCGTGCATACCAATACGTCCGCTTCGCCGTTATAAAAGCCCTCTATTCTCTTTTCTAATTTGTCCGTGCTCATTTGCCCGTGCGCAACGGTAATTCTTACCCTTTTGCCCAGCATTGACGATAGTTTCGAAGCGTATTCTTCTATGCTTTCTACGTAGTTGTACAAGACGAATACTTGTCCGCCCCTTGCCATTTCCCTGTTGATTGCGTCTACTACGATACCGTCGTCGTACTCCACGACGTACGTTTCGATAGGCAATCTGTTTAGCGGTGGCGTTTCTAACAAATTTATATCCCTTATGCCACTCATTGCCATATGTAGCGTTCTAGGTATAGGCGTAGCGGACAAAGTTAGCACGTTCACGTTTTCGGCAAGGTATTTCATTTTTTCCTTTTGCTCCACGCCAAAACGCTGTTCTTCGTCAAGCACGAGTAAACCTAAATTCTTAAAAGTTACGTCCTTACTTAGCAATCTATGCGTTCCAACTACTACTTCTACCTTGCCCGTACTAATCTCTTCTAGCGTAGCCTTGTTTTCGGCGTTTGATTGTAGCCTAGACATAAGCCTTATTTGTATATTAAACGGCGCTAGCCTTTCCTTTAAGTTTTTATAATGCTGAGCGGCAAGAATAGTGGTTGGCGCAAGTATTACTGCTTGACGGCTGTCGATAACTGTTTTGAATATTGCCCTAAACGCAACTTCCGTTTTGCCAAATCCCACGTCGCCACAAATAAGCCTGTCCATAACCTTACCGCTTTCCATATCTCTTTTTACGTCGCTGATAGCAGTAAGTTGGTCGGGCGTTTCGGTAAATTCGAATGCGTCCTCGAATTCTTTTTGCCACACGGTATCGGGCGAATATTTGTAGCCGTTTGCTTGCTCTCTCTTTCTATACAACTCCACAAGGTCGATAGCCATCTTTTTGATAGATTGCTTTACCCTGTTTTTTACCTTTTCAAAATCTTTCCCACCAAGTTTGTTTATTCTAGGGCACGACCCCGTGTACTTAGTAAGCAAATCCATTTGGTCGATAGGTACGTACAACTTTCCGTTATCCTTGTAGGCAACTACTATAAAATCCTTTTCGCCACCCGAAACTTTCTCCCTGCTGACGCCTTCGACAAGACCTATTCCGTGCCTTTCGTGAACGACGAAATCGCCCTCTTTTATCACCTCGGCAGTTCTTTTCTTTTTCTTTACTGCCGTTTTTTTGCCAAGCAGTTCTTCCGTACCTATAAGTGAAAACTTAGATAGCGGATATACTACGCTTTTTCTAATAGTTAGCGGGGTTAAAAATACACCCGTTTTTTTGGTTATCTCGTCAACTATCTCGACGAATAAGCCCATATCTCTTAGGCTGTTTTGTATTGCCCTAGCTCTATCGTAATTATCAGCGCACAAAACCATCAAATTGCCAAGTCTACTATTTGTGTTAATATCGCTAACAAGTTGGCTTGGTTCTAAGTAATATTTTACGGTAGGTTTACTAGTTACCTTAAAAACGTAGTCGCTTTCAAACAATGTATTTTGCGATTGAAGTGGCATAAAACCGAGTTTTAAGTGTGGTTTTAGCATAGATAAAAGCGTGTTTTGGTTAATAAGTGCGTTTTTGTGTTCGCTTAAAGCCTGTCCCGTTTCACGCATTGCCTCCACCCTATTTCTATGCTCTAATAGGTATACTTCTATTTTTTCTTTCACCATTTTTACGTCGTCGAAAACGATAACGTAATCGTCGGATAAATAACTAAAAATACTAGTAAATTCGCCTTCAAGCAACGGCATAATAAACGACAGCGTGTAGTCGGTAGCGTTTATATCTAGTTTTTGCAGTATTCTATCGGCAGTTTCTTCAAAAGCAACATTTTCTTCCTTGCGTTTTATAAGCAACTCCCTCACCTTTTCCACCCCTTCTTCGCTAACCAAAATATCGGATAGTGGCAATATTTCTATCTTATCTAACACTTTAATAGGCTTTATGGTAACTAATTCAAAACTTTTTATACTCTCGACAAGGCAATCGAAAAAGGATATCCTTACAGGGAATTCTTCACCTGCTACGAATATATCTATTACGTCGCCTTTTTTAGAAAATTCGCCCTCTTGTCCAACGTTATTTACCCTTTGGTAGCCTGCTTCTACAAGTTTTTCACATACAGAGTCGGGGGATATTTCCTCCTCGACTTTAACTATAAACGACCTATTTACAAGTTCTTCCTTTCGTGGCGTTAACTGTAAAAGTGCAAGTGGCGACAACGTAACTACGTCCGCATTGCCCGTTGCTAGTTTAGTTAAAGTTTTTATCCTTTGGTATAAATTGTTTTTGCCGTACGAGTACTGCGAATACAATATTTCTTCTTTTTCGGGCAAAAAATAGGCGTTTAGTCCATATTCTATTAAATCGTCCCGTAGCATTTTTGCTTGCAACGCATCGGGAGCAACGTACAAGATTTTTTTATTTAGCGAAGATACAATATGCTCTCTTATTCCCGTATTAGCACAATAAACCGTAACGTTATTGTTACGGCTTTTTTCGTAAATATCAAATATCGTTCCACCTAAATTTTTCGGTAATAAAAAGTCTTTCATTTTTCCCTATTTTTTTACGTTGTATTTTTGCATCAAATTATCATAAGTTTCCCCTTGAATATACTTTTCCAAACACTCGGCTACGCTAGTAATTGCTTCGTCAAGCGCGGTTTTCTTTTCACCCGTAGGGCTAGACAAAACGTAGGTTGCCATATCCATAAATTCGGGTTTAGCACCTATGCCTACCCTTATTCGCTTAAATTCGGTAGACGACAAGTTCTCTACTATATTTCTCATTCCGTTATGCGTACCGCTAGAACCGGATTTGCGTAGCCTTACCGAGCCAATCGGCAAATCCACGTCGTCGTACACAACCACTAAGTCGCTAAGGTTAGCGCCGTACTTTTTCATTAAACTTTTAACTGCTTCGCCCGACAAATTCATATAAGTTTGTGGCAAAGCAAGTACTACCTTTTCGTTATTTTTACTTAGCAAAGCAGTTAGCGACAAACACTCCTTGTCCTTTATCTTTTTCCCAAGTTTTTCGCTAAGTATATTTAACGCCATAAACCCTACGTTATGATAGGTATTTTCGTATTTTTCCCCGTAATTTCCAAGTCCTACTATTATTTTCATCTTGACGTTTTTCGTTTTGCCTTAAAAAATTCACTTAGCAAAACCCCGCACTCCTCTTCTTTTATTCCACCTACGACGTTAGGTCTATGATTAAACTTTTCGTCGCCAAGCAATTTGTACACCGACGTACAACAACCTGCTTTTTTGTCGTACGCTCCGTAATATACGTTGTCTATTCTCGAATTTATTATTGCACCCACGCACATTAAACACGGCTCTAACGTTACGTACAGGTCGCACCCCGATAGATACCAATTATTCAGCCGTTTTGTCGCCCTTTGTATTGAAACTATCTCTGCGTGATACACTGCGCAATTTTCTCTTTCTTTATAGTTAGTAGCCTCTGCAATAATCTCGCCGTCCTTTACAATAACTGCGCCAACGGGCACTTCGTCAAAAGACGCTCCTTCTTTTGCTAAGGCTATCGCTCTGTCCATAAACTTTTCGTCCATAGCGTATTTCCTACCTCGCTAAGTAAATCGTACACTCCCTTATTTTTTTCAACTATTTGCTCGAAGGCAGAAAACGGGAACGGATAACCAAACCTTTCCTCGCCTACCTCAAACGTCATTCCCAACCTTTGATAACTTTTTACAAACCAATCCTTGTAGCCACCTACCGAATAGTTGCTCTTTTGCAACGAATAACCCGTAATGTCGGCAAACTTTTTCGCTTCGCTATAATAATCGGGATATCCCTTGTAGCCGTAATATATTACTTCACCTTTCGTGTGATAACTAATGGTTACGATAGGATTTATTTTATTTGTAAACCTAACTAGATTTCTTGTTTCCACTTCACTTTCGGGATATTCGCCCACGTAATTTGCCGGGGCAGGACTGAATACGTTTTGCCTGCCTTGTCCCCAATCGGCGTTAAAATTAACGTTTAGGTCCACGGCTCTGCAATTAGCCTTCCACAGTGCAAAATCTCTCCTTCCACCGTTTACCGCTTGCAAAAAATCAAGTGGCACGCTTCCAAGCGTTGCTCCCCTATCCTGACACAACTCAACCCCGTCGGGATTTGCCATAGGCACTACGTAAATACCCATATCTTTCGTATAATACTTTATCAGTTCGATAGTAAGTGGCGCAGTAATAAATTCCCTTGCGTGTATCGCCCCAAACACTAGCGCGCACGGGCTTTTAGTTTTGCCTATAAACACGTACGGAGTAGGTCTTGACAAGGTGGAATTACCTATGCTTCCCACTTCGTACCCTAGGTCTTTTAGCCTTTTAATATCCTTTAATAAGTCGTTATAGCCGTACATAATTTCCTCCGACTATATAATATGGACTTATCTACCTATCTGTTAATTATTTATGGTACGGAAGTGAATTATTTATCGTAAACGCCCTATAAATTTGTTCGCTAAGAATTACTCTCATCAGTTGGTGCGGATAGGTAATTTTCCCAAAACTGACTAGGTAATCAGCCTTATTTATCACTTCTTGGGATAGCCCGTTAGAGCCACCTATTAAAAAAGATATTTCGCTTGCGTTATACGTAAATATCTCCTTGATTTTACAGGCAAGTTCCTCGCTAGACAGCATTTTTCCCTGCCTGTCCATAGCAATTATTATGCCTTTTGCCTTTTTAAGTAGCCTTTCACCCTCGATTTTTTTAGTAATTTGTATCTCTTCTTCGCTTGTCTTTTGGTTTTTGTATTCGTCTACTTCCACCACCGAAAACTCGGTAAATCTACTTAGTCTTTTTGCGTATTCGTTAATAGCGTCGGTAAAGTATTTTTCCTTTATCTTGCCAACTGCAACTATATTTACTTTCATCTTAGTAGCCCCCACGTCAAAGTGAATATATTACAACATACACCTATAAAAATGGTAGCCGTCATAATCGCCTTAGAAACCCCGTTTGCTTTTATCGTTAAAAAGCCGTCTTTTTTAAGCACGCCCGTTTGTATAGAACTAGGGAACTCTCTAATACTTTGTTTTTCGTAATCTTCCTTTCTAAAAGACATAAGTATCTTGATAAAGAAGTATATACCGACAAATGCAAGCACTACGCTAAATATTCTACCTATTACGCTAGAATACAAAAGGGAGAAAAACACCCTTTTTGATGCAAGCACAGTACTACCTATTTGTGCGCCGAAGTCGTTTAATACTTCGGTGGCGTTTATCATAAAGTGCATTATCATACTCGCCTTGATATTGCCCGTAAATACGACGGCGGAGGCAAAGAACAAGCCCATCATAAAAGTATAAAAGACTTGGGCAATATTTTGGTGCATAAGCGAAAACATCAAAGACGACAATAGTATATATTTTACAGGCTCGAACCTATACGACACCCTAAACAAGCCCCTATGCGCAGTTTCCTCGCAAATTGCAGGTAGAAGCGCCGTCATAAATAAATCTAGTACCACTAGCCAGCCGTTTGCTAAATAGTCGGTAGAGGCTGAGGACGAATATTTGTAGCCGATAAGCGACAAAAAGCCTGCGTTCACTTGGGCAAAGCAAGTATTTACGTAAATTGCAATAAAGCCAAGGGCTATCACCTTAATTAACTCGCCTTTCTTGAAACGCTTAAATCCAAAATCGTCCAAAATGCCTCTTACGCTTGCCTTACCTTTTATGGTGGTAAAATACAGCGTAACAGGCAAAATAAACATACACACTATTTGACTTAGCGTAGTAAATACGTAAGTTACTTGGTTAGAACTCATATAATCAGCCACGTAGTTTATAACGATGCTAGTAAGTAGCAACGCAATCACCACGGCGTAATATACTAAATTCAATCTCGCTTTTTCGTTTTCCATTAAAATCCTTGAACCAAAGAAACTATCCACATTATAACTAATATGACGACGATACCTATAATTATTATACTTACGCCCTTTTCTTTTCCCATAACGGATTCGTTTTTAACGTAATCGTCGTCCAAATAGCCAATAGTTTCCTCGAAGTTTTCCATACTCTTCTTTCTATCTTCGCTAGACACGATACCTCTAAAAAATCTAGTGATAGTATCGAAAACGCCGTTAATAACGTACATAAACTTTCCTTTTGGATGTACGTTTACTATCTTCTCGCCAAGGCATCTATCCTTGCATTGTTGCTTAAACAACTTCATAAACACGATAAGCAAAAGCATGCCTAAAACGAAACAGCCTACGCCTAATAAAATGTTAAAGTATCCAAGTGGTGCAAAATCTATCGGCACAAAACTCATTACTAGGCTGATAAGGTTGTTAAAAAAGTGGACGATAACGCCAAACCATACCGAACCGCCGTATAAAACTACTAGGCATATTACGATAGACGCAAGTAGTTGATGTACCGTTTGCACTGCGCTACCATGCGACAAACTGAAAATAAGCGAAGTCATCATAACGGCAAATGCGTAACTTTTTTGTTTTAATCCGCCCATTAGTAGCCCACGATAGATAAATTCTTCAAGTACGGCAGGCATTATTACCGCAAACGCAAGCCCTGCAAAAAATCCGCCTACCGTTTGAGGTATGTATATATTCCCCGTGCTCTTAAATCCGCCTAAACCTAGTAAATACATAAATAGATATGCAATAGGTAAAAATGCAACTATTGCCGATAACGCCACGAAAAACAGCGTACACGTTTGTTTTATGCTGGGCGCTTTTTTTAGATTCATTGCCGAGGCAAAATTTATTTTTGCCATTGCCGTATAGCCGAAAAACGCTATTAGCATTGCCATTTGGTTTACGGCAAGCAACACGATAGAATAGTACTCGTTCGTATACTGATTAAAATTGTAATTCCTACATATTGCACTAACTACGCTTGACAACAGCAAACTTACGATAAGATAGAAAAAGTAAGACACACCGCTGTCGTTCATATTAAAATAATTTCTTTTTTGTTTCATCTATACCTCTAAAAATTTACTGTGCATATTGCTTGGCGCAACTGCTATTTCCAACTCCTTGCCACGTAAGTTTTCGTTTTTTAATACGTATTTTTCCACCGTGCTATAAGCAAGTTCGGGCAAATTGTTTTGCTCGCTAAGGTGGGCAAGCAACACTTTTTTCAGTTTCCCCTCGGCAAGTTCGCTAACTAGTTTGCCTGCATCGTCGTTAGACAAATGCCCGCCTTCTCCTGCTATTCTTAGTTTTAGTTTATAAGGATAATTCCCCTGTTTAAGCATACGCCCGTCGTGGTTAGACTCTAATACGATTACGTCGCTCATTAGTAGATTGTCCTTAACTTCGCTAGTTACGTAGCCCATATCCGTTGCTACGCTTATTCTTTTTTCGCTATTTACGAAAGTATACCCGTAAGGCATAATAGAATCGTGCTTAGTTCTAAACGGCACGACGAAAATATCCCCTACGTTAAAGCCGTTTTCGTTTATAACTTCTATATCAAACTCCACGCCTAACCTTTCGCTTATTAGATATCGCACGCTATCGGCTGCGTAAATTTTAGGGGTTTGCTTTTTTATTAGGCTTTTTAGCCCGAAAATATGGTCGATATGCTCGTGCGTAATAACGACTGCGTCTATTTTCGCATCTACTTTTTCATTTTCGAAAAACTCTGCGATTTTCTCCGCCTTTATTCCGCAATCTACCAAAATATTAGTATTTCCGCTAGTTATAAAAGTACAATTCCCTTTACTACTGCTACATAACGTACAAACCTTAAACATTACCCGTTGCTCTTTTTATCTAGTCTATCCTGAGCCCTTTGCTCCTTTTTCTCTTGTCTTTTATCCAAAAACGCTTCTTTTTTCTCGGTTACTTTTTGGCTTACCGCTTCTCTTGCTTGTCTTAGCCTTACGAATCTTACTTCTTCGGTTGCCTCAACTAGCCCCATTCTTTGCAAAGCCCTACCGCATTTTTTGCAAGTTGCAAAATTTATTTGATTCTCTTCCCCACAGTACGGGCAGTATCTTTTAGGAATAGCGTCGCTTTTCAAGCCGTACAATTTCCTACTGCTTACCTTCTTGCCGTAAGCGTAATTTACGTCCTCTTTCAAGGTTTTACTGCTATATTCAAGTTTATACTTGTTTTTCATTACGGCGTTTGAAATCTCGTCGCAAGATACCTTTACCGACGATATTACGTTTACCAAGCTACCATACTCCTGCTTTGGCTCGATAGGCGTACCCGATAAATTAGCCGTACTTTCCGCTTTTATCTCGTTATTTATAGCAACAGCTTGCACGGGTATAGCCACCTCTTTTATCTCGTTTACTTGAATAGGCTCTTGCTTGCTATCTACTTTCCTTCCACATTCTGCGCAAAATAAAAAATCTTCCTTTAACTCTGCGCCACAATATTTACATACTGCCATCTTTCCCCTCTTATTTGTTAAAACTATCTTTCAAATTTACGATATTGTTAAATATCAATTCGCCGTCTTTTGAGTCTTTCGACATCATAAAGTAACCTACTCTCATAAATTGGAATCTGTCGTAAGGTTTTGCCATTGCTATAAACGGCTCTACCTTTGCTTTGCTTACGGTTATAGTTTGCGGATTGATTCTTTCGTTAAAATCTCCTTCCCCGTCAAGTAGTAAATAGTCGTAGTTTCTTAGCGTTACGTCCATCGCAGTCTTTGCATCTACGTATTGAATTACACCCTTTGCTTTTTCTTTTGCCCTACTGCCACCGCTTTGGCTGTCCTCTATATAATTTACGTGAACTACCTTAGCTTCACCATTTTCGTCTAAGTCTACCCCAGCGTATTCCACAATGTACGCACCCCTTAGCCTTACTTTTGCCCCAGGTGCTAGCCTTTTGTATTTTGGTGGTGGATTTAGGCTGAAATCGTCCTTAGATATATACAACTCTTTTGAAAAAGTTATCTCGTGCGACGGGCTGTTTTCGTCGTTAGGGTTGTCGGTTACCACGAACGTTTCACTGCCTTCGTAATTGTCCACTATCACTTTAATTGGGTCTATTACCGCCATACCTCTTGGCGCAGTTTGATTTAGTTCTTCTCTAATGCAATGTTCAAGTAACGAGGTTTCTACTTCGCTGTTTGCCTTTGCTACGCCTATTCTCGAACAAAAATCACGAATAGCGCTCGGCGTATAGCCCCTTTCCCTTAGTCCGCAAATGGTAGGCATTCTAGGGTCGTCCCAACCTGTAACTGCGCCCGTATCTACCAAACTTTTTAAGTAACGCTTGCTCATTATCGTCCTTGCGATATTCAGCCTTGCAAATTCGATTTGCCTTGGCTTTTTCACGAAATCGCAGTTGTTTACAACCCAATCGTACAACGGACGGTGTGCCTCGAATTCAAGCGTACAAATAGAATGAGTAATACCTTCTATTGCGTCTTCTAGTGGATGAGCAAAATCGTACATAGGATAAATTACCCACTTATCGCCCGTTCTATGATGACTTGCGTGGCAAATACGATAAATAACGGGGTCTCGCATATTTATATTAGGCGACGCCATATCTATTTTTGCCCTAAGCACCTTTTCGCCGTCAGCATATTTGCCCTCTTTCATTTCCCTAAATAGTTTTAGGTTTTCCTCAATCGTTCTATCTCTGTACGGGCTATTTTTACCTGGCTCGGTTAACGTTCCTCTCGTGTTTTTTATTTCTTCTGCGGATAAATCGCACACGTAAGCAAGACCTTTATTTATCAAATACTCTGCGCACTCGTACATTTTGTCAAAGTAGTCGCTAGCGTAGTACAAACCGTCCCACTCAAAGCCAAGCCACTTTATGTCGTCCATAATGCTGTTTACGTACTCAACGTCCTCTTTTACGGGGTTGGTATCGTCAAAACGCAAGTTGCATTTACCGTGGTATTTTTCTTTCATACCAAAGTTTATGCATATTGCTTTTGCGTGGCCTATATGCAAATATCCGTTCGGCTCCGGTGGAAAACGTGTGATAATCTCATCGTGTTTGCCCACTCTTAAATCTTCGTCAATAATCTCTTCAATAAAATTTTTGGTTTCTTCTAGCATTTTTACCTCTTTATTTGTGATTGCAGGCGGACGGATAGTTTGCGTCCTTGCAATTTATAATCATATATTCCCCGTCTTTTCTAAAACCGTACGGGATTAAAACTTCGCTATCAGTTTTTATTTTCAAAGTTGCATCAGCATTACCTAGCTTGAACACTATTCCACGGAAGAAAAATTGCCTGTTGTACACGCAGTCGTTTTTTTCGATAAAAAAATCCGTCAAACAAAATCCACCGTCGTACACAAGCCTTGCTACGCCCGTAGTTTCGCCGTCTTCCTTTAAGTAAACCCTTATTCCGCCACTAAGTGCGTATTTTATATCTAATTCTTCCTTTCGATTGCTCTCGATATCTAACGTTAGCATATTACTCCTATAATATAACTATTGTATAGTTAAAAGCCGTGATTGTCAATATATTCTTAGCCTAAGGCGTAATCTTAGATTACGAAGTTATTTTACCATTTCAAAGTTTTTGCTTTACAATTATCAAAAGTATGTTAGGATATACGTATGGAAATATTTGCAAAACGATTAAAAGAATTACGACAAGAAAAGAAAATAGGTCAAAACGCACTAAGCAACCTACTTGATATGTGCAACGCAAGTATCAGCTACTACGAAACGGACAAGCAAGACCCCACCGTAACAAACCTTGTTAAACTTGCCACCTATTTTAACGTATCTTGCGACTATCTACTTGGGCTTACCGACGACAGGACGCCGTCAAACCATACTAGCGATAGCGTGGATAATATATAGACGGACGACAAAACGAATAAAATATAGTAGGCTTTTCAACTTAAATCATTTTTTATTAAAACATACGAACTTTTTTACGATAATATACGGGATTTTTCACAAAACCATAATGGATTTTATGCAATAACGTACAAAATTTTATACAAAACCATACGAAAAACGGCGACAAATTGGTCGCCGTTTTAACGTCTTTACACAAAAGGCAATTTCAGTACCCTACACACGCAACGATTTACAATTTTTTTTCAAAAACGTTAGTATTTAGTAGATATTTAGCACATTATTTTTAGCCCGATTCGATTATTTTATCTATTATTAAAATTGGTTTGCTATCGGTTGTGGGCTTTTTAATTTGCTATCATAATTTATGACTAATACTAAAATTAAATATATAGTTTGCAAAATATTTAACCTAAAAATTGCAATAAAAAAACACCGCATATACGGTGCTAAATTTTTACCTTAATCAAACAAACAGAATAAAGGATTAAACTAATCAGTTAAAGTACACTTTAAGGCGTGTCTCCTCAGCTCTTTCGAGCAGTCACTTTTCAGTAACTTCGACTAAGCAGGTTTTCCTGCTCCTTAAAAGGAGGTGATCCAGCCGCACCTTCCGATACGGCTACCTTGTTACGACTTCACCCCAGTCATTGGTCTTACCTTAGACGGCTGTCTCCTTGCGGTTAACTCACCGGCTTTGGGTACTCCCAACTCCCATGGCGTGACGGGCGGTGTGTACAAGGCCCGGGAACGCATTCACCCCGACATTCTGATTCGGGATTACTAGCAACTCCGACTTCATGTGGGCGGGTTGCAGCCCACAATCCGAACTGAGACTATCTTTTTGAGATTTGCTCCACCTTACGATTTCGCTGCTCTTTGTAATAGCCATTGTAGCACGTGTGTAGCCCAAGACGTAAGGGGCATGATGATTTGACGTCATCCCCACCTTCCTCCGTGTTGTCCACGGCAGTATAACTAGAGTTCCTAACTTAATATTGGCAACTAGTTACGAGGGTTGCGCTCGTTATCGGACTTAACCGAACATCTCACGACACGAGCTGACGACAACCATGCACCACCTGTCTATACGTCCCCGAAGGGAAAAATATATCTCTATATTCGTCGTACGATGTCAAGTCTTGGTAAGGTTCTTCGCGTTGCTTCGAATTAAACCACATGCTCCGCTGCTTGTGCG